>Ga0255182_1000160_pt1 | contig 57449 bp, 52 predicted proteins | sample Atl_UVDOM_RepA_8_FD_188420 | JGI IMG/M metagenome (GOLD analysis project Ga0255182, IMG submission 188420) | Freshwater microbial communities from Altamaha River, Georgia, United States - Atl_UVDOM_RepA_8d | ecosystem: Environmental > Aquatic > Freshwater > River | place: USA: Georgia...
GCGGAAAAGCCAAGCAGGCCCGCCCTCCAGGCGGGCAGCCAACCGTCGGCCAACCCTGCGGGCTTACGGCTTTTCGCGAACCTCGCGGTCGCGGAAAAGCCAAGCAGGCCCGCCCTCCAGGCGGGTGGCCAACCGTCGGCCAACCCTGCGGCTTACGGCTTTTCGCGAACCTCGCGGTCGCGGAAAAGCCAAGCAGGCCCAGTCAGCGCCAGGCCCGGAGGGCCGGGTCAGCACCAGCAAGCGGAGGCTCGCCACGCGAACGGCGGCAGGAAGCCCGACGCGAACGTCCGGCGATGGGGCATGGACAACCCCGACAAACCAGCGTCCCCGACTCGACGCCCTGAAACCTGTCGTCGCGGCCCCGGAGCCCGCGATTCGGCCTACAGATTCTTGAGCGGGCGCTTGGGCTTCGGCGCGGCGAGCATCCGCTTCTTGTCGTCCGCCCGCGCCGACGGCGGATTGCCCCCGCCGCCACCTTCCTTCTTCGGATCATTCACGCCGGTGTGCTTCTCGACCCACGTGTAGCCCAGAGGCCGCTTGAGTTCCTCCGCCGCCAGGAGCGCCCATGGCGTGCCAGGATGCTCCTGCACCACCCGCTCGAGGATCGCCAGCGCCTGCTTGGCCGTCTTCTCCGTCTGCGAACCGACCTGAGAGACGTCTTCGCTCTCCTTCAGTTCCCATGTGTCGCTCTTCGCATCCTTGAACTTCATGCCGCCCTTCGCCTGGGCGAGCATCGCGTTGTAGGCGTCGGTCCGCACCTTCACCGCCAACACACGGCCGAGCGAGAGGTCGTAGCCGGCCTGCCACCGCTTCTCCTTGACTGCCCCGCGGTCCGAAAGGCCGGACCTGAGCAACTCGGCCAGCATGTCGAGGCGGGGCTGGATCCGGGCGGCCATCTTCTGGGCGTCGGCGAGCAACTGCGAGAGGGAGGCGTCGTCCTTGCGGGGAAAGACCATCGTGGGGGACTCCATCGGGCTGATTTCCACCGACCGCGCCGCCTCCACAAGCACCTTCTTCGCCTTGTTCTCGGCGAGTTTCTTGTCGATCACCGCCGCCGACTGGTAGTCGGGCTGGTAATCCCGCATCACGTCGGGATCGAAGAAGTAGCGGAGTTGCGACGACATCGCGGCGGTCTGGTCGTTGGTCACCCGCCCTCGGGCACCACGATTGGCATGGACCGCGAAGTAGATGCCGCCGGTCGCGGCACACAGCTTCGAGAGGCTGTACGGACCAAAGCCCGAGTCGATCGCCTCGTCTGCGAGGCTCCCGGAATGCACCCGCACCACCTCTGGATAGAGCGTCTCGGGCCCCTGCTCCACGACGCCCCACTGCACGTCCTGGTCGTACTTGGGGTCGAAGTCGACGAACTTGAACTTCACCTCGCGCATGCCGAAGGGGGCGGGCACGCCGACGACGTAGACCGGCATCCCCTGATTGCGGCAATAGACCGCGGTTTTGTCGACCTCGGCCTGATCGTTGCCCACCTCGTCGGTGAAGACGATGATCAGGACATTCCGTCGCGGCGCCCGGCGGAAAATGCTCGCCTCTGCGGCGGCGCTGCGGATCGCCGTGAACGTCATCTCGATCCCGGAGTCATCGACGGGGATCGATTCGATCGCCTTCGTCACAGCCGCCGTATCGTCGGTCGCCTTGAGGACCAGGGAGACCGTCTTGCCGTAGGCGATCACCATATTTTTGAGATCCGGCTTCCGCGAGCCCGAGCGATTGGCGCCGAGTTCGTCGTAGACCCGATCGAGCCGCGACGCGATCGCCTTCCGCTGGCCTGCCAGGCTGACCGACTGGTCGAACACCCAGCACACCACAGTCGGCCCGGCGTCGAGGGCCGCAGCGATTTCACCGGTCAAACGATCGACGGCGCCGGCCGCGCCGGTCGTGCCGGCACTGACGGCCCCGCGCACGACAAGCGACTCGTCCAGCACCGCGGCGGTCGGCAACTCGTCCAGCGGCTCGACCGCGACGGTGGCCACGAGATCCGGCTGCACCTCGAGGACGACCTTCGGCTCCTCGGAGAGCGTCGGCGCGAGCGCCTGGGCGACATCGAGGCTCTGGTCGCTCTCGGCACCGGCGGAGGCCTCCGGGTCGTCGGCCACAACCATCTCCCGCGGCAGTTCGAGGATGTCCTCGACCGCCTCCTGAGGTTGCACGATCGTGATCGCCGGTGAGGTGCGGCCGGGCTCCCGCAGGGCGACCATCGCGAGGCCGAGCAGCACGACGACGTGGAGCAGCAGGCTCACCACCCAGGCCGGCGTGTCGCCGTCGAACGGTGCGTCGTCTTCGCCGGTGTAGCGGCGCCACCAGTTCGCGAGCCCGCCGGGCGACTGCGTCTGCGAATCCATCGGGGAAACCTCGTTTTTCTGATCACGGGTCGCGGAGGGACCGTCAGGCCGCGTCAGATCGCCACCGCCTTCGACCCGCTCCTCCAGCAGGATACCGCAAACATGAGTCCGGCACCGCCCCCTCCCGCCACCTATGGTCCTGCGGCGCGAGTCCGCCGCGGCTACGGACGCCCTGGTATTCGCAGATTCCGGCGGCGACTATTCCCCCGACAAGCCCCGCAGCCCCCCCCATCCGGAGCGGGGCGACCGCGGACCGACGCCGGGAAGAACCGTCTCCGGCCGGGACACGCCCCGCGGAGGCGCCGCCGGATGGCCTCCTGCGCCCCTTTTTGCCACGATGACGAGGACCGGAGCCACAACCAAGCTCCCCACGATTGCGGAGACTCGCCTCATGGTGTCCACGATTCGACTCTCGCCGCCTCATCCCCGTCGTACCCGACGCTGGCCCGCCATGATCTGCACGGTCCTCTGCATGGTCATCGGCCTGTTCGCACGGCTGCCTGCGGCAGCCGATCCACCTACCGGAGCCGATGCGGCAGGCGAGGAACTGCGGCTCGAGACATCGGACGGGCTGCGGATCGCCGCCTGGTATTACAGGGTCCCGGGCGAGGCGAAGCCGCAGGCGGTCGTGATGCTCGTACACGACATGGAGGGCTCCCATAAGACCGTCGAACCCCTGGCCCGAGCCCTCCAGCGGGCCGGTTATGCGGTCGTGGCTCCTGACTTGCGGGCGCATGGCGCGAGTCGGGGCCGGGCCGCGTCAGCCGCTCGCGGCGAGGACGTGGAGCCACGGATGCTCAAGAAGGCCGACCTCGAGGCGATCGCCGCCGCCAGCGGCGGGACGGTTCGCGACCAGTCCGCCTTCCGCGGCGAACTGGAAGCCGTCCGCAACTGGATCAAGTCCCGGTCCGAGACGGGAGAACTGGACATCGACAGGCTCTGCGTCGTCGGCTGCGGCCTGGGTGGCACACTGGCGGCCATGTGGACGGCAGCCGACTGGAACTGGCCGCCGCGGACCACCGGTCCCCAGGGCAGGCAAGTGCGGGCCCTGGCGCTCGTCAGCCCCGTCTGGGCGAGCAAGGGGGTGTCGTTGTCGGTCCCGCTGGCCAGCGAGGCGATCCGACAGCAGGTGCCCGTGATGGTGATCGCCGGCAAGGCGGATCGCGACGGCCCCCGCCTCTTCGACCAGTTCAAAAGGTTTCGCCCCGACGCCTGGTTCGCAGTGCGGCCGGGAAAGCCGCCCGAGAAGCCGCCGGGCCTCGCCGAGGCCGCCGACGGCACGGCCTTCTTCAGCCAAGTCGACACGAGCCTCACCGCCGACAAACTCGCCAGCGACCCGGCGTCCCACGTGGGCGACCAACTGAAGACGTTCTTTCAGTTCGCCCTCGCCCGGCCGCGGGAGTGACCGTTCGATGCCCCCGGCACGGGCGTCAGGGCAGCCGCAGTTCCATGCCCGGCACCAGCAGTTCGGGGCTGCGGAGCCGATCCCGATTGGCCTGGAGAATGCGGAAAGCGGCTGATCGGTCCCCGTAAAACCGGAGCGCGATCGAGTCGAGCGTGTCGCCTGCCGCGACCCAAGCCTTGGCCGGTCGGGCGGCGGGAGGCGCAGCGGGATGGTGTGCGACGGGCAGCGCCGTCATCGCGGCAGTTCCCGGCAGCGCCGGCTGCCCCAGCCAATGGTGGCCCGACGGCGGCGCGGCTGCACCCGCACTCGGCTCCGCGGGCAGGCGGTTGGCTTCGACCCGGGTCGCGCCGACGAACGTCGGCTCGATCATGCCCGTCCTTCCGCCGGCCGCGGCGGTCGCGGCCGGCAGCGTCCACGACGGGGGCATCCGTAAGGCCATACCGATCGGCAGCACCTGCGGATCGGCCAGCCGATCACGGTTCGCATCCCAGATGGCCGACGCCGCACCGGCGTGCCCGTAGACTCGGATCGCGATGCCCGTGAGGTCGTCGCCATCCCGCACGACATAGCTCGCCGGCGCATCGACCATGGGCGGCTCCGCGACGATCGCCGCGGGGCGGGCCGTCACCTCGGGCAGTGACCAGCCCCCGGCCAGCGGCGGCGGGGCATGCACGTCGAGGAGCGGCGGCGGCGGGATGTCCACCGTCGAACGGTAGGTCCCCGCGAGCGGCGGCGTGGCCGGTGCAACCTCGAGTCCCGACGGCGGAAGCGGCGGCGGTGGCGGCGGGGTTGGCATCGGCCGCGCCTGTGGAAGCTGGGCCTCATCGGTCCGGTCCGGGGCGATGCGCACGTCCGGAATGGCGTGTCCCCCACCGACGGCACCGCCGGCGACGAGGGACCACGGCGGCTCCGAGACGGGTCCAGCCGCTGCAGTGACCTTTTCAGGGCGTCCCTCGCGAGCATGGGACACGAGAGTCACCAGCGGGTGGACGAGCGCCACGCCGGCCATCAGCATGGCCATGCCGAGCACGAACCGCACCGTATGCACGAACTGCGCCACGATCCGTCTCCCACGCGCAACCGGTCGCGTCTCGGGCCGGAGCCCGGCGAAAAACCGCGACCCCGCTGCCACTGGGAGTATGCGCCGCCCGGTGTGTCGCGTCGGCCCGGGGCCGACCGCGGAATCACCGGCAGCCCCACGGGGCGGCGTCACCGCCACTACGACCGCGCAGGTTTGACGCCCTGCCGGGCTGCCGGCCTCAGCCGGCAGCCCCGACGGCGGTCGAACCGCCGACCGGACCACGACGGCCCGCGGCCGCTGCGCCCTCCTGCAGCCAGAGCACGATCGGCGCCGCGATGTAGATCGTGCTGTAGGAGCCCGTGATGATGCCGACGAGCATCGTGAAGGCGAAGGCATGGATGCCCTGCCCGCCGAAAAGGTAGAGGATCAGCGTCGCCAACAGCGCGGTCCCGGAAGTGAGGATCGTCCGGCTGAGAGTCTGATTAAGCGCCTTGTCGACCATGTCGGCCGTCACATAAGGGCTCTTTCCCCGCAGCTCGCGGAGGCGGTCGAAGATCACGATGGTGTCGTTGATGGAGAAACCCACGATCGTCAGCAGCGCCGCCACGACGTCAAGACTGATCTTGAAGTCATCGACGAGCGCCCAGCCCAGATACCGCGAGACATAGGTGCTCAGCGCCAGGCAGGCCACCGCCACGAGCACGTCGTGGATCAGGGCCACAACAGCCGCCAGTCCGAAGGCGACATTCTGGAACCGCACCCAGACGTAGAGCACGATCATCAACAGGCTCGCCAGGAGCGCGTAGAGGGCCGTGATCTTGGTATTGCCCGCGACCTTGCCGCCGATCGAGTTGGCCGACAGATAGACCGGCGTCTCGGCGAGCCGGCGGGCCACCCGTTCGACGATCTTGCGGGTCGTGTCGACGTCGAGCGACGTGGACAGGGCCCAGTTTTGATACGGCCTGGTGCGGCTGGCCACCCCCTTCGTCTCTGCGGCGTCGGCCTCCAACTCGAACGGCGTCGCCGCCAGTCCCTCGGCAGCGAGCGCCGCCTCGATCGTGGCGCGGAGTGTCGGGAGGTTGATCTTCTCCGGGAAGTCGAGGGCCACTGCGGTCGTCAGGGCCGCCGGGTCGGCCGCCGTGCCCTCCTTCGCCGTCGATGCCACCGTGCCGAACCCCATCGAGTAGGTCTGCAACCTGTCGGGAAAAACCTGCCGCAGCGCCTGCTCCACGTCGTTGCCGTCGGCGGGGGTCTCGTCGCGGAGCGACGTGTCGATCTTGTAGCGGGTGTTCGCGGCGGCGTCGCCGCCCGTGACGGCGCTCACCGCCACGTCCGGGAGGACCGACACCGCCTTTCGCACATCGGCGATGTCGAGCCCCCGATCGGGCTTGAACGCCACCTGCACGCTCGTGCCGCCGGTGAAGTCGATGTCGAACAGGCCTTGGCCCCGCTGCGCCGCCGCGGCGAGCCCCAGCAGGATGAACGCGAGCGAGCCGATGATGGCGGGCCGCATCCACCGGACGAAGTGGAAGTTTGTCTGGCCGAAAAACTTCGCCATCGTCAGCCGTCGCAGCCAGCCGTTCCGCTCCGCGAGATCGAAGACCACACGGGAGCAGAAGACCGCCGTGAAGAGGTTGAGCATGAGCCCGAGGATCAGCGTCACCGCGAAGCCCTTGAGCTGGTCCGTGCCCATCGCGTAGAGCACGACGGCGGTGATCAGCGTGGTGAGGTTCGAGTCGACGATCGTCGAGAAGGCCCGCTGGAAGCCGTTGCGGATCGCCATCCTGACCGCCGCGCCCCGCTCGGTCTCCTCCCGCATCCGTTCGTAGATGAGCACGTTGGCGTCGACCGCCATGCCCACCGAGAGCACGAGGCCCGCCAGGCCGGCGAGCGTGAAGGCCGCCTTGATGGAGATCATCAGCGCCATGACAAGGAGGATGTTCAGGAGCACCGCCAAGTCGGCGACGAAGCCGGAAAAGCGGTAATAGGACAGCATGAACGTGAGCACTGCGATCGTGGCCAGGATCATGGCCCGGGCGCCGGAGCGGATCGTGTCGGCACCCAGCTGCGGGCTGATCTTCTGCTCGCTGATCGGCTCGCTGACGAGCGCGGCCGGCAGGCTGCCGGCATTCAGCACTCCCACCAGGAAATCGACGTCCGACTGCTTGAAGCTGCCGGTGATCTGGCCGTCACCGGTGATCGTGCTGCGGATGGTCGGGGCGGAAAGGAGCGTGTCGTCCAGCAAGATGCCCAGCCGGCTCGTCAGCCGGTTGGAGGGATCGGGGAGGTTTTGCCCCGTGAGCGTCCCGAAGAGCGCCGCCCCAGCGGAGTTGAACGAGAAGTTCACGCAGGGCTGCAGGTTCGAGTCGTAGCTCGACGAGGCCCGGTTGAGGTAGCCGCCGGTGACGTCGAAGCGATCGAGCACGACGAGCACCTCGACGCGGCCGTCGGCCGCCGTGCGCGTGACCAGGCCACGATCCTCGGCGGGGTTCATCTTCGACGTGTCGAGTTGCACCCACCGGCCAATCGGCCGGCCGCCCTCGCTGACCGTCGTGCCGGGCGACCTGGTGGCAAGGTCGATCAGCTGCTTGTGCCGCGGGTCCTCCGGGTTGGCCGTGATCCGGAACTCCAGCACGCCGGCGCTCGACACCATCCGCTTGATGAGCTCGACCTCCGACTGGTCCACCTCCGGCACGATCACCTCGAGTTGGTCGAGGCCGTAGCGACGCACCGTCACTTCCTTCTGCCCGCCCGGATTCACGCGGCGGCTCACCGCGGCGACGAGCTTGTCCATGTCGACGGCCGGCCCCCCAGCGCCCTCGGCGGTGGCACCCTTTTCAGCCGCTTTTGACGCGTCGACCTCGTAGACGAGAATCACACCGCCCTTGAGGTCGATGCCCAACCGTGGCGGCCAGCCCAGCCAACTGATGACCGCGCCGGCCGTCAGGGCGACGAGCACCGTCGCGAGGCGGCCCCACATGTCTGCAGCCCGCAGCCGCTTGGAGACGAGCCACGAGAGCAACGTCGGCACGGCGACGATGAGCAGCGTGATGCCCCAGACGGCCCACGGCTCACGCCACCATGCGACTGGCCCGACCGGCGCCGCCTGCGCGGCGGCCACGCCGGCAGCCTGGGCGAAGAGGTGCTGGATCATCGCGGAGCTGTTCATGCCGTTCTCATTTCACGGTTCGGATGGGGATGGCGGGGAGCGACGGGATCGGGTCGCTCCTGACGCCGGGATGCACATCAGGTGTCGCCGCCGCCGGCGTCGCCGTCGGCCCTGTCTGACAGGACCCTGACGACGCTCGACAGGGTGACGGCGATCTTCACATTCGCGGAATCATCGACCCGCAGGAGCACACGGTCGGCGTCGCGATCGACGTTGGCGATCGTGCCATAGATGCCGGACGACGTGAGCACGCGGTCGTTCTTCTTGAGGCCGGCGAGCAGCTCGCGCTGCCGCATCACCCGCTCGCGCTCCGGCCGGTAGAGCAGCAGCCACGCCACCAGCAGGATCATCGCCATCGGCAGATACGTGACCAGCAGTTCCAGCGGCCCCGGGGGGGCCTGGACTGCGGCCGCAAGGGACGGCTGGGGAAACGGGACTGGCGGCACGGGCGGCATGGCGACTCCAGGATCTGCCGCAGGCACGGGGGCCCGGGACCGGCGGCAGACCCGAAAATGTAGTGCCACGCGCGCCGGACGGACAAGCCCGAACCGGTCGCGCGGCGGTCTTAGCCGCCCTGCTCGACCGAATCGGGCGCGGGCGGACGGAGGCGGTCGAGCAGCCCTCGGCACTCCGCCTCGAAGCGGCCGTCGAGCACCGCCTGCCGGAGCCGGGCGACGAGCCGCTGGTAGAAGGTGAGGTTGTGGATCGAGGCCAGGATCGGCCCGAGCATCTCGTCGGCGAGGAACAGGTGGCGAATGTAGCCGCGGCCGTGCCGACAGGCGATGCACGGGCACCCGTCCTCGAGCGGCCGGGGGTCGGTGGCATGGAGCCTGTTCCGCAATCGGAGCGGACCGTCGAACGTGTAGACGAGAGAATTGCGGCCGCACCGCGTGGGCAGCACGCAGTCGAACATGTCGATCCCCGTCGCCACCGCGGCGATGATGTCCGTCGGCTGGCCGACGCCCATGAGGTACCGCGGCTTGTCGGCCGGCAGGTGCGGCGTCGTCGCGTGGAGCGCCGCGACCATCGCCGCGGGCCCCTCCCCGACCGACAGCCCGCCCACGGCGTACCCCGGGAAGTCGAGCGCCCGCAGTCCCGCGGCGCTCTCCTGCCGCAAGTCGGGATCGAGCCCGCCCTGCACGATGCCGAAGAGGGCCTGGTCGGGTCGCGTATGGGCGGCACGGCACCGCTCCGCCCATCGCAGCGACCGCCGCATCGCGTCGGCCACGGTATCGCGGGGCGCGGGCAGCGCGACCACGTGGTCCATCTGCATCGCCACGTCCGCACCGATCCGCTCCTGGATCCGCATCGAGTTTTCGGGCGTGAAGGCGACGGGGCTGCCGTCGAGATGCGAGCGAAAGAATGCCCCCTCCTCGGTGACCTTCACCTGCTTGGCCAGGCTGAAGACCTGAAAGCCGCCCGAGTCGGTGAGCGTCGGGCCGGGCCAGCCCATGAACGCCGCGACACCACCGGCCTGCTCGACCACCGCCTCGCCGGGACGGAGGTGGAGATGGTAGGCGTTGGAGAGCACCATGCCGGCGCCCGTCTCCGCGACCCGGCCGATGTCGACCCCCTTCACCGTGGCGAGCGTGGCCACCGGCATGAAGAGCGGCGTCGGCACGCTGCCGTGCCAGGTGGTGAGCGTGCCGGCCCGCGCGGCGCCGTCGGTCGCATGAATCGTGAAGGAAAATCCGGGCTGCATGTCACTGTCGACGCCGCCGGCCAGAGCCCGTCGTGGCGCCGCTCAGAAGATGCCCAGCGCCTCGAGCGAATAGCGGACGACCAGGCCCGCGACCACCACGCTCACCATGCTCATGAGCTTCACGAGGATGTTGAGGCTCGGGCCGCTCGTGTCCTTGAAGGGATCGCCGACCGTGTCGCCCACCACGGCGGCCCGGTAGGCATCGCTCCCCTTGCCGCCGTGGGCGCCGGCCTCGATGTGCTTCTTCGCGTTGTCCCACGCGCCACCGGCGTTGGCCATGAAGACGGCCACGCAGAATCCGGTGGTGAGGCCGCCGACGAGCAGGCCGATCACGCCGCCGACGCCGAGGAGCAGGCCGGCCACGAGCGGCACCAGAAGCGCGAGGACAGACGGCAGGATCATCTCCTTCTGGGCGGCCGCCGTGCTGATGGCCACGGGCGCGGCGTAGTCGGGCGTCTCGGTGCCCTGCATGATGCCCGGCCGATCACGGAACTGCCGCCGCACCTCTTCGACCATCCCCTTGGCCGCCCGGCCCACGGCCTTCATCGTCAGCGCACAGAAGACGAACGTGCTCATGGCGCCCACGAACAGGCCGACGAGCACCTTCGGGTTCATCAGTGTGACGTCGTAAAACCGCATGAAGTCGGCCATGTAGGCCTTCTTGATGGGCACGAGGCGGTGCGCTTTCTCGAGCGCACCCATGAACTCGGGCGTGGCGCCGTCGATCGGCGTCAGAGCCGGCAGCTTGGCGAAGTCGGGGAGCGCGTCGCCGTCGAGCACCATCCAGGCGGTGTTGGCCTCGGGCCGGTCGCCGATCTTGAGCGCGAGCCCACCCGCCAGCTTCACCCAGTCGCCCGCCTTCAGGTCGACGTTCTTGCCCGCCACGGTCACGCTCTGCACGTCGGCCCGCTTGTCGTAGGAGACCGCGGCGTGGCCCCAGCGCTCGAAGCCGATGCGCACCTCCTCGACGTAGGCCGCCAGGAGCGCCAGCGCCGTCAACGCCGCCGAACCGATCGCAAAGCCCTTGCCGGTCGCCGCCGTCGTGTTGCCCAGCGCATCGAGGGCGTCGGTCCGCTCACGGACGACGTGCGGCAGGCCGGCCATCTGCGCGTTGCCACCGGCATTGTCGGCGATCGGGCCGTACGCGTCGGTCGCCAGGGTGATGCCGAGAGTGGAGAGCATGCCGACGGCGGCGATGCCGACGCCGTAGAGCCCGAGCGCGAACGCGGCCGGATCCTTGAAGGAGAACCCGTTGGCGAAGCCGAACGCCAGGAGCGTGGCGGCACCGGTGACGACGACCGGAGCCCAGGTGCTGAGCATGCCCTCCGCCATGCCGCCGATGATGATCGTGGCGGGGCCGGTCACCGCCTGGTCGGCCAGTTCCTTCGTCGGGGTGTATTCGTTGCTCGTCGAGTATTCGGTCCACTTGCCGATCAGCCAGCCGGCCACGAGGCCGACGACGACGGCCATCGCGATGCCCAGGTGACGGAAGCCGCCCATGAGCAGGAACGTGATCACGAACGACGCGCCGACGATCGTGGCGGTCGAGAAGTTGATCCCCTTGGCGAGGGCGGCCAGGAGCGACTTCTGCGACGAATCCTCCTGCGTCTGCACCTGGTAGATGCCCCAGATCGACAGCAGCGTGCCCACCGAGGCGATCGCCATCGGCAGGAAGATCGCCGCCATCTGCATGGCATAGTTGCCGGGGAAGGCCGCGACGCCGAGCGCCGCCGTGGCGAGGATGCTCCCGCAGTAGCTCTCGTAGAGGTCGGCGCCCATGCCGGCGACGTCGCCGACGTTGTCACCGACGTTGTCGGCGATCGTGGCGGGATTGCGGGCATCGTCCTCGGGGATGCCCGCCTCGACCTTGCCGACCAGGTCGGCGCCGACGTCGGCGGCCTTCGTGAAGATGCCGCCGCCCACGCGGGCGAAGAGCGCCTGCGTGCTCGCCCCCATGCCGAAGCAGAGCATCGTCACCGTGATCTCTTCCAGGGACAGCGGCTTGCCGAAGAGCGGGACGATCCAATAGAGGATGAAGAACCAGAGCATGATGTCGAGCAGGCCCAGGCCGACGACGGTCAGGCCCATCACGGCGCCCGAGCGGAAGGCCACCTGCAGGCCCTCGTTGAGCGACCGCTCGGCGCCGGCGGCCGTCCGGTTGCTGGCGAGCGTCGCCGTCTTCATGCCGCACCAGCCCGCGAGCCCCGAGAAGAAGCCGCCCGAGAGGAACGCGATCGGCACCCATCCGCTCTGCACTCCGAGGCCGAAGGCCATCCACAAAAGCAGCAGGCAGACCGCCCCGAACACCCAGTAGAGGACCTTCCGCTGCTGCGTGAGATAGGCGTCGGCCCCGGTCTGCACGTAGCCGGCGATGCGGACCATGTCAGGGGTGCCCGCGGGCTGATCCTCCATCCACTGAAAGAACTGCCAGGCCTGCAGGAGCGCGAGCGCCGAACCCGTCATGCCGACGAGCCACCAGAAGCCGTAGATGACGTTCGTCCAACTGGTGGGGCCGGCCTCGGGTGATGTCGCCTCGCCGGAACAGCCGACGATCGGCAGGAGCAGGAAGGCGAGGACGACGAGGGCGAGCGAGCGTTTCACGGCTGACTATTGCTCCACAGGGAGTTCAGAAGGTGATGGGTCCGGGCCGATCGACGCGGCCTTGGGGCCGGCGCGATGCCACGACGGCCGGAGCACGTGGAGGGCACGAAGTCCGCCGCCGCCCGGAAACGCCCCCAGGACTGTAATCGGCCGGAAATAGACGGTCAAACGTGGACCGCGAGCCGCTGGCGGCTTCCACCCCGCAAGCTGCACGATTCCGCGCACCGGCGCCGGCTCACACGACGGCGGCGCGACCGATGGAGTGGTAGACGAAGCCCCGGGATCGCATTTCCTGCGGCGGATAGAGGTTGCGGCCGTCGAAAATCACCGGTGCCCGCATGCGCCGGGCCATCTCGTCGAAATCGGGGCGGCGGAAGTCGCCCCATTCGGTGACGATCACCAGACAGTCGGCACCATCGAGGGCCTCGAGCGACCCGGCGGCATAGGAAAGACGATCGCCGTACAGGGCGCGGACGTTGGCCATCGCCTCGGGGTCGTAGACGGTGACGCCCGCGCCGGCCGCCAGCAGCCTGTCGATCAGGTCGAGAGCCGGTGCGTCGCGGATGTCGTCGGTCTTCGGCTTGAAGGCCAGGCCCCAGACCGCGATCCGGCGGCCGGCGACCTGCCCGCCGAAATGGGCGACGATCTTCTCCCCGAGCACCTTCTTCTGGGCCAGGTTCGTCTCGTGGACCGCCGCGAGGATCCGCGGCGTGAGCCCCTTGTCGCGGGCCATCGACGCCAACGCCTGCACGTCCTTGGGGAAGCAACTGCCGCCGTACCCGGCGCCCGGAAACAGGAAGGCGAATCCGATGCGGCTGTCATGCCCGATCCCGCGCCGCACGTCGTCGATGTCGGCCTCCATCCGCTCGCAGAGGTTGGCCACTTCGTTGATGAAGCTGATCTTCGTCGACAGGAGCGCGTTGGCGACGTACTTCGTCATCTCCGAGCTTTCCGGCGACATGACCAGGAACGGGTGTTCCGTCCGCAGAAACGGAAGGTAGAGGCTGCGGAGCACGTCGGCGACCTCGGGTGACCGGGCGCCCACGACCACGCGATCCGGCTTTTGGAAGTCCTCGATGGCCGCTCCTTCCTTCAGGAACTCGGGGTTGCTCGCCACGCGGCAGTCCCTCCCGGTCCGCTCCCGCAGCCGGGCCTCGATGCCGGCGCAGGTGCCCACCGGCACCGTGCTCTTTGTCACCACGACCGCCTGCGGATCGAGGTGGGGGGCGATCGAGTCGACCACGCTCCAGAGCGCCGACAGGTCGGCCGACCCGTCCGCCGCGGGCGGCGTGCCGACGGCGAGGAAGACCACCTGCGCCGCGCCGACCGCGGCCGCGGTGTCGGTGGTGAAGCGGAGCCGGCCGGCCTTCGCGTTGCGGACGACCATCTCCTCGAGCCCCGGCTCGTAGATGGGAACCTCGCCGCGCACGAGCCGCTCGATCTTGGCCGCGTTGATGTCGAGGCAGGTCACCGTGTTGCCGCTGTCGGCGAAACAGGTGCCGGTGACGAGACCCACGTATCCGGTGCCGACGACAGCGATCCGCATGGCGAGATCCGATGGCGAGAGCCAGGCCACGTCCCGGCGGCCTCCGAGCCGCGGCCAAACCGTGGGCCGATGCATGGGCCCGACTGTACCCTCACCCGGCCACCATCGCGAGCGCGGCCCCGCCGATCAGCCGGCGGCCCCCTCGGACGGCGGCGCGTCGGTCGTGGGCTCCGTCGGCTCCTCGGCCTCGCCCGGCGGCACGGGCACCACGGCCGCCAGGGTGTCGCCGTCGTCGAGCCGCATGATCCGCACGCCCTGGGTGTTGCGGCCGATCGGCTTGATTTCGTTGACGTTGACCCGCTGGATCTTGCCGCGGGCGGTCATCATCAGGACCTGATCCTCGTCCCGCACGGCCACGACCGACACCACCTCGCCGTTGCGGGCGGTCGTCTTGATGTCACGGATGCCCTTGCCGCCGCGGTTTTGCGTGCGATAGCGCATCCCGCTCGATTCGGTCTCCGCCTCCTGCTCCTCCGCCGGCTCGATCGCCTCGACCTCCGCACCCTCGCCTTCCTCGCCGGCCGCAGCCCCCGACACCGGCGTACCGATACCGAACGGTGTCCGCTTGCCGTAGCCGTGCTCGCAGACAGTGAGCAACGTGGCGTCCGGATCGGCGACGACCATTCCCACGAGGCGGTCACCGGCACCGAGCTTGATGCCCCGGACACCGCTCGTGTCGCGGCCCATCGGGCGGGCATGCGACTCCGGGAAGCGGATCGCCATTCCCTTGGCGGTGGCGAGCACGAGTTCGTCGCCGGGCTTGGTGATCACGGCGTCGACCAGCTCGTCCCCCTCGCGGAGCTTCACGGCGATGAGCCCCTTGGTCCGCCGCCGGCGATACTGCTCGAGGGCGGTCTTCTTCACCACGCCGCTGCGGGTCGCGAGCATCAGGTACTGATCCGGATCCTCGAAGCCCGAGACGGCCCGGCACTCGGCGACCTTCTCCCCGGACTCGAACTCGAGCAGGTTGACCAGCGCCCGCCCCTTGGCGTCACGGGCCAGCTCGGGCAGTTCGAAGACCCGCAGGGAGAAGACCTTTCCGAGCGTCGTGAAGACGAGCAGCCAGTCGTGGGTGCTTGCCACGAACAGGTGCTCGATCGGATCCTCCTCGTCGGTCCGCGCGCCGGTGAGCCCCTTGCCGCCGCGGCGTTGCGCCCGGTAGACGTCGGCCGCCGTCCGCTTCACGTACCCGGCGCGGCTGATGGTCACCACCATCGTCGCCTCGGTGATCAGCTCCGCCATGTCGCGGATGTCGCCCGCCTCGCCGCTGATCTCGGTCCGCCGCTCGTCGGCGTGCTTGCTCTCGAGCTCGACGAGCTCCTCGCGGATGAGCGCCTTGATGTTGGCCTCGCTCGAGAGGATGCGGCGGAACTCGCCGATCTTGGCGAGCAGCTCGCGATGCTCGCCGCCGAGCTTCTCCTGCTCGAGGTTCACGAGCTGGCCCAGCGTGAGACGGAGGATGGCGTCGGCCTGCACCGGCGACAGGCCGTAGGTTTCCGCCGCGCCCCGCTCCTCCTGCATGGCGACGAAGCCGTCGGCGCCCAGCGCCCGCTCCAGAAGCGCGGCCGGCGCCTCGATCTGCACGAGCCGCTCCTTCGCCTCCGCCTGCGACTTCGAACTGCGGATGATGCGGATCACCTCGTCGATGTTGGCCAGGGCGACGAGCAGACCCTCGACGGTGTGCTTGCGGCTGCGGGCGCGGGCGAGCAGGTGCTGCGTCCGCCGCCTGAGCACGGCCGTGCGGTGCCGCAGGAACTCCTCCAGCATGTTCTTGAAGGAGAGGATCCGCGGCTTGCCGTCGACGAGGGCGAGAAAAATCAGCGAGAACGAGGTCTGCAGCGGCGAGAACTGGTAGAGCTGATTGAGCACGACGTCGGGATCGGCGTCGCGCTTCAGCTCCAGGATCAGCCGCACCGGCTCCTTCAGGTCGCTCTCGTTGCGGATCGCCGAGATGCCCTTGATGCGGTCCTCGTTGACGAGTTCCGCGATCTTCTCCTCGATCGCGTCGCGGGTCTGCTGGTAGGGGATCTCGGTGACGACGATGCGGTTGCGGTTCTTGCCGAACTCCTCGACGTGCGCCCGGGCGCGGAGCGTGATCGTGCTGCGGCCGGTCATGTAGCCGCGCACCAGGGCCTCGCGGCCCATCACGATGCCGCCGGTGGGGAAGTCCGGGCCGGGGCAAATCTGCAGGATCTCGGCGTTCGAGGCGGCCGGGTTGTCGATGAGCTTCACGAGCGCCCGGCAGACCTCGCCGAGGTTGTGCGGCGGGATGCTCGTGGCCATGCCGACGGCGATGCCGCCCGCGCCGTTGACGACGAGGTTCGGGAAGCGACTCGGCAGCACCACCGGCTCGGTGTTGCGCTCGTCGTACGTGGGCACGAAGTCGACGGTGTCGAGTTCGAGATCGTCCAGCATCATCGACGCGATGGAAGAGAGCCGGGCCTCGGTGTATCGCATGGCGGCGGCGGGCAGGCCGGCGATCGAGCCGAAGTTGCCCTGCTTGTCCACCAGGACGTGTCGCATGTTCCATTCCTGGGCCATGCGGACAAGCGTCGGGTAGATCACGCTCTCGCCGTGGGGATGGTAGTTGCCGCTCGTGTCGCCCGAGATCTTGGCGCACTTCACCCGGGCGGCGCCGGGCGAGAGATTGAGGTCGTTCATCGCGACCAGGATCCGCCGTTGCGAGGGCTTGAGGCCGTCGCGAACGTCGGGCAGGGCCCGGGCCACGATCACGCTCATCGCATACGTCAGGTAGCTGTCCTTCAGCTCCTGCTCGATCGGCTGCTCGATGAGCCTGCCGCCGGAACTGTCCCGCAGCACCCCCGCCTCATCGGGCCCGCCGCCGGCAGCCGGCCCATCCGCGGGACTCCGCGGCCCGTCACCGGGCACCTGCGCATCGTCGGGACCGGGGGCGTTGACGTCGTCTGCCAAGGGGGTTTTCTCCCAGCTGTTCCCCGGAAACTGCACCGGTGGGAACGGTTGAACATACCCGTCCGCGGGGAACGGTCAACCGGCCCGAAACGGCTGGGAAACGTCACCGCGGACGGCTTGACCCGCGCCGCCGCCCGCCCTACTCTCCCGCCCCGTTTTGGCCCGCTTCCCATCGCAGGCTTCCCCCGTGCCTCCGTCCCGCTTTCACGGCTGGATCGTCGCTGCCGCCGCCGCCCTCGTGCTTCTGATCCGCCTCGGCGGACCGGCGCTCATGGACGACGACGAGCCGAAGAACGCGGCCTGCTCGCTGGCCATGCTCGACTCTGGCGACTGGGTCGTGCCGACGTTCAATGGCCGACTCCGGATCGAGAAGCCACCCTTGGTCAACTGGGTGCATCTGGCCGGATTCGCCACGTGCGGCCGCAACGAAGCCGGCGCCCGAATCGGGTCGGCACTGCTGACGATCGGCTCCTGCCTGCTCACCTGGCGCATCGGGTGCCTGCTCTCCGGCCCGGCCGTCGGCCTCCTCGGGGGGGTCGTGATGGCCACCTGCATCTGGACGGCCGTCGGTGGCCGCGCGGCAACCCCCGACGCACCGCTCGTCTTCTGCACGACGCTCGCCTTGTATCTCTTCACGCGCGGCACCCGCGGCGGCCGCGTGGCCTTGCCGCCCTCCGCCGCGGCCGGCGTCGGCCTCGCCTGTGGTGCGGCGACGCTCGCCAAGGGACCGATCGGCCTGCTGCTGCCGCTGGCGGCATTCCTGCTCTGGGCGACCTGGCGGCCCGCGGTGCACCATGCCGCCCCGTCGGGCTGGGTGGTGTCCGCGTGGCGACGGCTCAGGGCCGCCCGGCCGCTCACGATCCTCGCGCTGGCGGCGGCCGTGGCGATCCCGTGGTATGCCTGGGTCACGCTCCGCACAGACGGCGCATGGCTGCGCGGCTTCCTGCTCGTGCACAACGTCGGGCGGTTCGCGGCGCCGATGGAAGGCCACACCGGCTCTCTCCTCTACTATCCCGCGGTGCTGGCCGTCGGCCTCTTTCCCTGGTCGATCGTGCTGGCCGCCGTCGTGGCCCAGGCGGTGGCGATCCTGCGCCGCCCCGAGGCCGACGACCGCCTGCCGGCCATGCGGCTGCTCGCCGCCTGGGCGGTCGCCTGGGTCGGTGCCTTGTCCTGCGCGGGCACGAAGCTTCCGGGCTATGTCTGGCCCGTCTATCCGGCCATCGCCATCGCCACCGCCCAACTGCTCGTCGACTGGACCCGTGGGCGAATCAGCTGCCTTGAGCGGTTTGACGATCCCCACCGGGCCGCCGAGCTGCTCATGCGGCTCGCTTGGTGCGTGCTCGCCGCCGGCGGACTCGTGCTGGCCGTCGGCCTCCCGCTCACCGCCGCGCGGCTGGCCCCGGATGCGGCCTGGCTCGGGCTCATCGGAATCGTGCCGCTGACCACCGCCCTGATCGCCTGGCAACGGCAGTCGACCGGCCGGCGCGACGGGGCGCTCGTCGCGACCGCCATCGGCGGCTGCCTCACCGTGGCCGCCCTGGCGGCATGCGGCCCCGAGGCCTTCAGCACGTCACATGGGCCCCGCGACCTCGTGGCCCGCCTCGCGGAGCCCCCGCAGGCTTGGCGGTGGGCCTGCCTCTGGAACGCACCGCCGAGCCTCGTCTTCTACACGGGCGGCCGGATCGAGCGGCTCGACGATGCCGCCGGTGTCGCCGCGCATCTGCGGCACCATCCCGACTCGCGCGTCGTGATCGATGCCCGTCAGCGGAGCCTCGTCGCGCCGCTTCTGCCCGCCGGCTGCGACGTGCTCGACCGCATCTCGACGCTCTCCGGCCACGACTATCTGCTGCTCGGCCGCCGCACCGCGGCCGCCACGGCCGTCGTCGCTGCCGCCTCCATCCCCTGACAAGCCTGCCGGCCGCGCCGGCACCTCCGGAGCTTCCCCATGCAGGATCGCATCGCCCAGGGCCATCGGCCGCTCATGATCGTGCTCGTCGCCGCGGGCTTGAGCCTGGCGGCGGGCATCGCCGCCACACCGTTCTGGGACGAGGACGAACCCCGGTTCGCGGCCATCGCCCGGACCATGCTCGAGACCGGCGACTGGATCGTGCCCCGCTTCAACGACGAACTCGCCGTCGACAAGCCGGTCCTCATGCATTGGGCGATGGCCGCCTCCGCCGCGATCTTCGGCACCTCCGAGGTCGCCGCCCGCCTCCCGGCGGCGTTGGCGACGCTCCTGACGGCGCTGGCCCTGCTGCGGGCGGGCACGCGGTGGTTCGGCACCGCCACCGGCGTGGTCGCGGCGTTGGCTTTCGTCGGCTGCCTGCTCGTGGGGATCGAGGCGCATGCGGCCACGCCCGACGCCATCCTCACCTGCCTCACCACCTGGGCGACGGTGCTCTTCGCGGAGCCGCTTCTCGCCGCCGTCGGCCCGATCCGCATCGGCTGGCGGCGGGCCGCCGTGATCGGCGGGCTGCTCGGCCTCGCGGTGCTCTGCAAGGGACCGATCGGCGTCGTCGGCCCGCTGGCCGTGGTCCTCCCGTGGACGCTCTGGCTCGCCTGGGACGGCTCGCTGCGGCCGGCGGCATTGGCCCGGGCGTCGCTCGCGGCGGTCACGTCGTCGCGGCTCGGCGTCATCCTGCTGGCGATGCTCGCCGTGGCGGCGCCGTGGTACACGGCGGTCTCGCTCCGCACCGACGGCGAATGGATCGAGGGCTTCTTCTTCATCCACAACGTCGGCCGGTTCGTGGCGCCGATGGAGCGGCACGGCGGCAGCGTGCTCCTGCACCCGTTGGCGCTGCTCGTCGGCTTCTTCCCCTGGTCCTGCTTCCTGCCGCTGGCGCTCGTCGTCTCGGCCTGGCGAATCGCGCGGCGGGCCGACCCGCCCGCCGAACGGGCCGCCCTGATGCTCGCGCTCGTCTGGCTCGCCGTCTGGGTCGGCGGCTTCTCCGCCTCGGCGACGAAGCTCCCCAACTACGTCCTGCCCGCCTATCCGGCGGCGGCGCTCATCGTGGCGGCCGCCGGGGTCGCCGCCGCGACACGGGGCCGTTGGGAGCATCCCCGCTGGATGGCCGCCGGCACGGCGAGCCTCGCCCTCGGTGGCGCGATCACCGCCGCCGTCGTGCTGGCCGCGACCCGCTTCGGCCTCATCGGCGCCGAGCCGGCTGCGGCCGTGGGCATCGTGCCGATCGTGGGCGCCATCGCGATCTGGCTCTGGCGGCGCGAGCCGATGCGGGCCGTCTGGGCGCTGTGCGCCACCGGGCTCGTCTTCACGAGCCTCGCGGTCGGCCCCGCGGCCGCCCGCATCGCCGCCGCCAACGCGCTGCCCGGCCTCGTCGACGAGGCGCACCGCCATGCCGGCGGCCGCGCCCGCCTCGGCACGTTCACGCAGATCACGCCGAACGTCGTCTACTACGCCCGCGGCCATGTCACGGCCTGGCGGGAGCACGAGCGGGACGACTGTCTGCGGTTCCTGGCCTCGGGTGCGGATGCCGTCGTGCTCGTCCGCGCGGACAATCTCCCCGAGCTCGAGGCCGGCCTGCCCGAGGGCGTGGGCGTCATCGGACGCAGCCGCCCGCTCTTCCACGAGCACGACTTCGTTTTGGTCGGCAGTCATTCCACCGACGTCCGCGGGTCCACCCGCCAAGCGGCCGCCCGCGGCCAGAGCCCGGAGACCACGACCCGATGAGCCATCCCGACACGCACGCTCCCGCCATCCTCGCCGGCCCGACCCCGCAGCGGCAGCGGACGGCCCGCGATCCCGGCGGTCTCCTGTCGATCGTCGTGCCCTGTCACAACGAGGAGGCCGTCGTCGCCGCGACGCACGACCGGCTCGTGGCGGCCGTGGCCGCGACCGGCATGGCCCTCGAGGTCGTCTACGTCGACGACGGCAGTCGCGACGCCACACTCGCGCGGCTGGAGGAGATCGCCGCCCGGGACAGCCGCGCGGTGGTCGTCGAGCTCTCGCGCAACTTCGGCCAACAGGCCGCGATGTCGGCGGGCCTCGCCCAGGCCCGCGGCGATGCGGTGGTGATCATCGACGCCGATCTGCAGGATCCGCCCGAAGTGATCCCGGAGATGGTGCGGGCCTGGCGCCGCGGCGTCGACGTGGCCTACGGCCGGCGGCGGTCCCGGGATGGCGAGACTCGCTTCAAGCTCGTCACCGCGAGCCTCTTCCACCGGCTCTTCGCCAGCCTCGTGCCCTTCCCCATGCCGGTCGACACGGGTGACTTCAAGCTCGTCGACCGTGCGGTGGTCGATGCTGTCCGGCGGCTGCCCGAAAAGCGGCGCTACCTGCGGAGCCTCGTGCCCTGGGCGGGATTTCGGCACGAGCCGGTCTGGTACGACCGGCATGCCCGTGCCGCCGGAGAGACGAAGTATTCCGCCCGCAAGCTGCTCATGCTCGCCGCCGATGCGCTCTTCATCTCGTCCGATGCGCCGGTGCGGCTGACGTGGGCCGCCTCGGCGGCGTTGGCCGCCGTGGGGATCTGTGCCGCGACCGCCGCCACCTGGTCGGCGTGGAGCCGCCCCGCGACCGGCGACGGAATCTCCTTGGCGGCGATCGTCGCGGTCGCCGCGCTGGTCGGCGCCGCGCAGACGGCGGCCGTGGCGGTCGTCGGCGAGTACGTCGTCCGCACCTACCGCGAATCGCAAGGCCGGCCCACCTGGGTCGTCCGCCGCACGATCAACGCCGCCCGCGACGGCTCGTCATCCCGCGCCGCCTGAAGCTCACGCCCCCTTGGCGAGCGCGGCCTCGATCGCCTGCGTCAGCGCCGCGTCATCCGGCTCGACCGCCGACTTGTAGCGGCCCACGATCTTGCCGTCGCGGCCGATCAGGAACTTCTCGAAGTTCCACTTCACGTCACCCGGCGGCGTCGCCGACTCGGTGAGCGTCTTGTAGAGGGGCGCGATGCCCGGCCCCTTCACGACGATCTTGGAGAACATGTCGAACGTCACGCCATATTTCGACGAGCAGAACGAGGCGATCTCTCCGTCGGTGCCCGGCTCCTGCGCGCCGAACTCGTTGGCCGGGAAGCCCAGCACGACGAGGCCCTTGTCCTTGTAGGTGTCGAAGAGCTTCTGCAGGCCGGCGTACTGCCGGGTGTAGCCGCACCGGCTGGCGACGTTGACCACCAGCACGACCTTGCCCTTGTAGCTGGCGAGGTCGACCTTCGTGCCGTCGATCTTCTTCATCTCGCCGGCGAGCGGCGCGGCCTCATCGGCGCGGGCCGCCGCGGTGAGGAGACAGGCGGCACAGGCCACGAGCAGGGTCAGGAGCATCTTGAACGTCATCGGTCGCCACCTCCGGGGAAACTCGGGAAAGATCGAGCGGACGGGGCCCGCCGCACAGGGGAAAGTCTAGTCGGCATCCGCACTTCATGGAGGAGTGGCCTCCGGACCGGGAGGCCATCAGGCCGGGCCGGCGGCGCGGACGTCGGGCCCGGCCTGATCGGCGTAGGCGGCGAAGTGCTCGCGGAACCGGGCGGCCAGACCGCGGGCGGCCGCGTTCCAGGCCGCCTCGTCCCGCCAGGCCCGCCACGGCGCGAGCATGTCGTCGGGCACCCCCGGCACGCGGACGACCGCGTCGAGGCCGAAGACGGGGTCGCGGGCGACCTCCGCCGTCTCGAGCGTGCCCGCATGGATGCCGTCGATGATCCGCCGCGTCGCACCGAGGTCGATCCGCCGGCCCTGGCCGTAGGCGCCCCCGATCCAGCCGGTGTTCACGAGCCAGGCGCGGGCGCCGTGGCGGGCGAGTTTCTCGGCCAGGAGCCGTGCGTACTCGACCGGATGCCGGACCAAGAACGCGGCGCTGAAGCAGGCCGAAAAGGCCACCTGCGGCTCGACGACGCCCATCTCGGTGCCCGCCACACGGGCGGTGTAGCCGGAGAGGAAGTGGTACATGGCCTGGGCGTGGGTCAGCCGGCTCACCGGCGGCAGCACGCCGGAAGCATCGCAGGTGAGGAAGATGACGTTCCGCGGATGGCCGGCCACGCAGGGCACTTTCGCATTGTCGATGAACTCGATCGGGTAGGCGGCCCGCGTGTTCTCCGTGATCGCGCTCGAGGCGTAGTCGACCTCGCGGGTGGCCTGATCGTAGACGACGTTCTCGAGCACGGTGCCGTACCGGATCGCCCGATGGATCTCCGGCTCCTTCTCGGCCGAGAGGTGGATGCACTTCGCGTAGCAGCCCCCCTCGATGTTGAACACGCCGTGGTCGCCCCAGCCGTGCTCGTCGTCGCCGATCAGCCGCCGCGCCGGATCGGCCGAGAGCGTGGTCTTGCCGGTGCCCGAGAGCCCGAAGAAGAGCGAGACGTCACCGCCGTCGCCGGCCGCCGCGTTGGCCGAGCAGTGCATCGAGAGCACGCCCCGCGCGGGCAGGAGCCAGTGCATCATCGTGAACACGCCCTTCTTCATCTCGCCGGCGTATTCCGTGCCGAGGATCACCTGCTCCCGCCGCTCGAGCGACAGGTCGATGCTCGTGCGGCTGGCGATCTGCGCCGTGAGCACGTTCGCGGGAAACTGGCCGGCGTTGTAGATCACGTAGTCGGGCGTGCCGAAGGCGTCGAGTTCGTCGAGCGTCGGCCGGATCAGCATGTTCTGCATGTAGAGCGCATGGTAGGCGCGGGCGCAGAGCACGCGGACCTTGATCCTGCAGGCCCGGTCCCAGCCCGCGTAGCCGTCGCAGACATAGATCTGGTCGCGGGTGTTGAGATAGTCCACGGCCCGCTGGCGGTTGAGCAGGAAGGTGTGGTCGTCGATCGGATGGTTGACGGCGCCCCACCAGACGTCCGCCTCCGACTCGGGCGCGCGGACGACGTGCTTGTCCTTGGGGCTGCGGCCCGTCTTCACACCGGAGCGGATGGCGATTGCGCCGCTGGCCATGATCGCCGCCCGCTCCCGCGTGATGGCATCCTCGTAGAGCCGGGCGGGCGGGGCGTTGCGGACCACCACCGGCACGGTGATCTCATGTGCTGACAGGTCGACGTGCAGGGGCATGGCTCGCTCCGGGGACGCTCGGGGACTGCGGGAAAGGGACTGGTGCCGCGGCAGGCACAGGCTGGGCGGCGGGCGGCGGGACGCCATCGGAGAGCCGACGCCCTCCCGGCAGGAACGTCGAGACGACCGCCGCCCCGACGACCGCCACACCGAGCCCGGCGAAGACCGCCGCCCACGGGCTGCGACGGACCCGGAGGCCGCGGAGCCCGCCCCGGAGCCGGCGGGTGAACTCTCCCCAGCCCTCCGGGCTCGACCGTTCGCCCACGTTCACGAGGCTCACGGTCCGCAGCGGCCCGTTGCCTTCGACGTGCACCTGGAATCCACGGCCGGGCAACGCGGCGCTCTCGCCGGCCCAGCGGGCCTGCGGATCGAGCGCCGCCACGACCTCGGCCACGAGCGGCCGTAACTGCTCGACGGTGATGTTGTAGACCACGAGCCGCGGCCGCGAGACGAGCACGCAGATGGCGACCGCCAACACGCACAGCACCGCCACGACGGGCCAACTCCACGGCGAGCCGCCCGTCACCGGCATGACCAGCGCCAAGGGCCCGACGATCGCCAAGCCGGAAACGGCGGCGGCCAGGACCGCCGCATCGAACGCCCCGGAGACGGCCAACGGCCGGCGGCGGACGTGCGCCCAGGCCAGCCAGAGGAAATACGCCGCCAGCGGGACGAGCGCGACCCAGGCCGTCGGCAGCTGCGCGCTGAATGTCGTCATCGACGCCTCCTCCGAGGGCTCCCGCGGCGGATGCGTCCGCCCGTGGTGAAAGTCACGCGCGCCAGGCCATCCAGGCGAGCAACCCCAGCCACGCCACCTCGAGCACCGCCACCGCGGCACAGAGCGGCCACCGGCCGGCCGGCGGCTCAGACGGGATCGGGAACGACGAAGGCGAGGTCGCGGGAGAAGGCGTCGCTGAAGTCGTAGACGTCATGGAAATCCTCCCGCTTGTCGCGACGTGTCTTGCGCATCTGACCGATCTCGATCATGTTGAACACGATCTCGCCGAAATCGGCGGTTCGCTGCACGCCCCAGCTGCCGAGCACGGTGGGCGCGAGATACCCGTACTGCTGCAGGGCGTAGCGCCGGGCCGCCTCGCACAGCTCCTGGCCGCTGACGTGCCGCTCGGGCTGGCGGCGGCGCGGCCGGCCTCGGCCGCGGACCGTCCCGGCGGCGGGCGGGTCGAGATCCTCCGCCGGCGGCTCCGCCCCCATGCCGAGGTTCTCCTGGCCGTAGGCCAGCGCCTCGAGCACGAAGAGATAGGCGTCGAGCTTGTAGCGGCGGTCGCGGGCGAGCAGCTGCGCCAGGGGGTGATCGGGGTCGACGAGCGGCATCGCGTCCTCGCAACGAAGGCGGCGGGGGAACGCGACGGATTATAGCAGCCGTGGTGCACGGCCGCCGGAGACCGCTCAGCCGCCCGGCCGCGCCGGCGGCCCACCGGCGGCATCCTCGAGGATGAAGCGGTAGCCGAGCGGCGTGACCGGCTTCGAGAAGTCGCGGATCAGGTCGAGCCCCTTGTCGATCAGGCTCGTGCGGGGATCGAACTGGTAGACGTCGCGATCCTGGCCGCCCGGTTTGTAGATCTGGATCGCGAAGGGCATCAGCTCCCGGGCCTGCAGGATCAGCTCGACCTTGGAGAAGTTGGCGGCGTCGGCCTGGTAGCGGGGCAGCGCCTCGAGCCAGAGCTGATCGGTCACGCCGGGCGGAGTGATGATCCGCATCATGTACCGCTTCTTGAGCGTGTCGGCCTTGGCGCCGAAGACGAAGGGCAGCGGCCCCTCGCTGATCGCCTTGCCCTGCATCTCCGGCGGCAGGCGGGTCTCCCGCAGCTGCCGCTCGGCATGCCGGAACTCGTAGATGCTCGTGCCGTTGCAGACCCAGTGCTCCCCGGTCTCCCCGGTGCGTTTCTCGTACCGCCGGATCTCGGGGTTCCACTGGGTCGAGTCCTTGACGCGAAACAGGCCCTTGTCGGGCGCCGCGTACTTGATCTCGCCGGTGCTCTCCGAGAAGGCCAATCGCTCCCCGCCGGCATCGGCCGGACTCCAGGCGTTGTATTCCCACTTGTGAAACGTGCAGGACCAGGTGGTGACGGCGGCGTTGCGGGCCTCCCAGGCGGCGAGCAGCCGGTCGAGCGCCGCCTGCTGCTCCGGCGTGAGCGGGGGCGGCTGCTGTGGGCCGGCGGCCGGGGGCACCGCGGCGACCCGCGGCTGGGCCGTGGCGGGCGGCCGTTGCTGTTGCGGCTGGGCCGCTGAGGGCCGTGCCTGCGGTTGCGGCTGCGCGGCGCCAGGCACCGGCGGGGCCGCGACCCCAGGGGGCTGCGCGGCGACGGCAGGCAGCCCGATGCAGAGGCTCGAGGCACATGCCCACACGAACGCAGGCCGCATCCACGAAGGGCGACCGATCCGCGGCGACGAGGTCTGGGGGGACGGTCTCACGGGGCGGCGCTCCGGGCGGGACGATGGGAAGGGTGGGGACGATAGCAGCGGTCGCCCGGCCGGGCGAGAGCGGTTCCAGGGGATCTTTTCCCGGGCTTTCCGTGGTTCCCCCGGCACCGCGTAGACTGCGTGGTCCCCCCGCCCCCGAAGCCACCGCGGAGTTGCCGCCGATGCGCGTCGCCGCTTTTTCCGTGAAGCCGTACGACCGAGAGAGCCTCGCCACCGCCTCGGCAGGCCTGCCGATCGAGTGGACCTGGCTCGAGCCGCGGCTCGACCGGAACACCGCCCGGATCGCCGAGGGGGCCGACGCGGTGAACTGCTTCGTCAACGACGAGCTGGACGCCGCCACGCTCGACATCCTCGCCGGCCTCGGGGTGCGGCTCGTCACGCTCCGCTGCGCCGGCTTCAACCAGGTCGACCTCGCGGCCGCGGCCCGCCTCGGGCTGCCGGTCGTCCGCGTGCCGGAGTATTCCCCGCACGCGGTCGCCGAGCACACGCTGGGCCTCGTGCTCGCGCTCGACCGCAAGCTCCACAAGGCCTACAACCGGGTTCGCGAGGGGAACTTCTCACTCGACGGCCTGCTCGGCTTCGACCTCTTCGGCCGCACGGCGGGCGTGGTGGGGACCGGCCGCATCGGCCGGTGCGTGATCGACATCTTCCGCGGATTCGGCTGCCACGTCCTCGCCCACGACCCCTCCCCACCGGAGGAGCTCGTGGCCCGCGGCGTGCGGTTCGTCCCGCTCGACGAGCTTCTCGCGGCCTCCGACATCGTCTCGCTTCACTGCCCGCTCACGCCCGCCACGCGGCACCTGATCGACGCCCGGGCGCTCGCCCGCATGAAGCGCGGCGCGATGCTCGTGAACACGAGCCGCGGCGGCCTGGTCGATACGCCGGCCGTCATCGCGGCGCTCAAGACCGGCCACCTGGGGCACCTGGGGCTCGACGTCTACGAGGAGGAGGCGGACCTGTTCTTCGAGGATCTGAGCAACTCGATCATCACCGACGACGTCTTCAGCCGCCTGCTGACGTTCCCCAACGTCGTGATCACGGCCCACCAGGCCTACTTCACGCAGAACGCGCTCGAGGCGATCGCCTCCCAGACGGTCCGCAACCTGATGCACTTCTCCCGCGGCGAACCGCTCGAGGCGGTGGTGACCGGGCGGTAAGAGCAGATGTCTGCAGCGATGGCTGCCGCCCGGAGCGAAGCCCACGGACATGCATGCATCGATCGACGGTTGGAGGAGGGGTTGCCCGGGCCCTTGAGCGGGCTGTGAAAGCAAGCGCAGCAAGGATTGCGGAGCGCAGCTTTCACCGCAGAGAGCGAGGGCAGGATGCCCGCAGCGAACGTCCGGCGAGAGGGCCTGGGCAACCCCGGCCCGCCCTCTCACCCCACCCCCCGGCGGCCGGGCGCCGCATCGGATGCTCCACAGCCAACGCCCTCACCTCGCAGGATCGGCGCGGACCGCGGCCCGCAGTTCCGCCAGTTCGCGGGCGAAGCCGCCGGAAAGGATCGGGAACCGGCACCAGGTCTTGGGGTCGAGGTTTTCGTCGTCCAAGTGGAAGGACGGCGCGTACCGCTCGCGCTTCCACTGATTGCGGCTCCAGAGCGTGTAGAACCGCTCCGTCCACTGGGCCAGCACCGCCGGGGCGTGCGTCGGAAACGCGACCCGCAGCCGCTGCCACGTCTCGAGCGGCGTCTGCTTGTCGCGGATCGCGCACCGCTCCGCGACGTCGAGCACGTCGTAGGGCATCAGGTCGGCCTCGTCTGTCTGCCCGGCCGCGGGGGGCCGCAGTTCCGCGGTCGGCGGCTGGACATTGACCCGCGCCAGCGCCGGCACCGGACCGATGCCCTCGGGGCCCGACCGCTCGAGCCACGCGAGCCACTTGCGGAGATAGGCCTTGTCGATGCCGGCGACCGGCGCGATGCCGCCCGACGTGTCGCCGTCCATCGTCGCGTAGCCGACGGCCGCCTCCGAGCGGTTGCTCGTCGAGACCAGGAGCGCGCCCTTCAGGTTCGCGAGCATCCAGACGCCCGGCGAACGGGCCCGGGCCTGGATGTTCTGCAGGGCGATGTCGTCGGTCCGCCAGTCGAGCGGCCGGCCGACCGCCCGCGACACGAGGTCCCGGTAGGCCGCCACGATTCCTTCGATGTCAAACTCGTGAAACACGCCACCGAGCGCGTCGGCCAGGCCACGGGCGGCCGCCAGGGTCACCGGACCGGAATGGGCGGTCGCCTGGTAGACGCAGGTGAGCCCCGCCCCGATCAGGCGGCGCACGGCCGCCTCGTGGTCGGGGCCCGTGGCCGCCTCGACGGGCAAGCCGAGCCGGGAAGCCACGGCCACCAGCGGCATCTCCGCCGCCGCCAGCCGCACGGACAGCGCCACCAGGCAGGCGACCGCCGAGGAATCGGCGCCGCCGCTCGCCGAGACCACGAAGCCGCGGCACCGGCTCTTCCGCTGGTAGTCGAAGAGGCCGAGCGCCACCGCACGGGTGAACTCCTCCTCCTTCACATGCGTCCCGGCCTCCCACGGATCGCGGGCATCGACGGCACCCCTGTCGGGCTCCGGCAGGAGCACCGGAGGCGTGAACGAAACAGGCACCCTGTCCTGATCGGCCTCGTCGTCGGCCGCCGCCATGTCGAAGACCAGCCGCGCCTGTGCCAACCGTGTTTCATCGATGTCGACCACGGCCTCCGTGCCGATCTCGTCGGTGAACGCGAACCGGCGCCCCGCGGCCACGATCCTGCCCGCCGACGCGATGATCACGCCGCCGTCGTAGATCGCCCGGCCCGCCTCGTTGCCCAGCATGTTGGCGTAGACATAGCTCGCGCCGAAGGCACGCGCGCCCTCCATCACGAACCGGCGGCGAATCTCGTCCTTACCGAAGGCGAAGTGGCTTGCCGATGGGTTCAGGATCAAGTCCACACCCCGGGCCGCGAGCGTCGCGCCCGGCCGGTCGGCCGCCCAGGCGTCCTCGCAGATCTCGAAGCCGATGCGGATTCCACCGCAGTCGAACCGCAGGTCGCCGATCGGCACCTGTCGGCCGGCGGCGGTCAGGTGACCGCGCCGGCCGCGGGGCCAGGGGCGGAACCACCGCGGCTCGTAATGCACGCCGTCGCCGGCCAGGTGCTGCTTGCAGACGAGCCCCGCAAGCCGGCCGTCCGCCAGGACGGCCACCGCGTCGTAGACGCCGCTCTCGAACCGCACCGGCAGGCCGACCACCACGACGATGCCCGACGTGTGGGGCTCGATCTCCTCGAGCACCCGCCACGCCATCCGCTGGACGCCCGGCGACTGAAAGGCGTCCTCGCAGCCGTAGCCGCTGATGCACAACTCGGGCAGGCAGAGCACGGCGACGCCCCGCTCGCGTGCGGAGGCGACGGCCGTGAGAATGCGGTCGCGGTTGCCACCCCAATCGAGCGGCGTCTGGTTGAGGGCGGTGCCGCCGACGCGGATGAGGTGCATGGTCGAGGCCCGGGAGGCGCGCGAGAGGAGCGGTCGTGGATCGCCGTCCGGTCGCCTCGGTCAGCCCGGCTCCTCCAGGTAGGTGTAGCCGCCAAGACCCTCCTCGTAGAACCGGAGGAAGCGGCCGGCCTGGCCGTCGCAGATCCTCCCGTCGCGGACGGCCTCCTCGATGGAGGCCCGCAGCCGCTGCACGAGCTGGTTGGGGTCGAACTCGACGTAATCGAGCACCTCGCGGACCGTGTCGCCCTTGATCACGGCGTCTACCACCACCTCGCCGCGATCCCCCGTGCTCACATGCACCGCATTGGTGTCGCCGAACAGGTTGTGGAGATCACCGAGAATCTCCTGGTAGGCGCCGATGAGAAAGGCCCCGAGATAGTAGGGCTCGTGCCCGAAGGCATGGAGCGGCAGCGTCCGCTTGACGTCACGGCGGTCGATGAACTGGTCGATCTTGCCGTCGGAATCGCAGGTGACGTCGCCGAGGACGGCGTTGTGCGTCGGCCGCTCGTCGAGCCGGTGGATCGGCATCACCGGAAAGAGCTGCTTGATGGCCCAACTGTCGGGCATCGATTGGAAGAGAGAGAAGTTGCAGAAGTAGGTGTCGGAGAGCGAGGCCTCCAGCCCCTCCAGCTCCTCGGGCACGAACTCCAGCTGCTTCGACATCTTCGCGATCTTGCGGCAGATCGCCCAGTAGAGATTCTCGACCGCCGACCGCTGGTCGAGGGGCAGGTAGCCGCTTGCGAACAGGTTCATCGCGGTGTCGAGCGCCTGCTGGGCGTCGTGGTAGCTCTCGAGCAGATTCCGGACGTTCATGTTCTGGAACGTCTCCATCAGGTCGTGGAGCGGCTGCTCCGCGTCGGCCGCCGGCTCCGCCAACTCGCCGTTGCCCCCCTGCTCCGACACCCCGAGCACGCCGAAGATCAGCATGCTGTGATAGGCGACCACCGCCCGGCCGCTCTCCGAGACGATCGTCGGATGCGGCACGCCCGCCTCGTCGCAGGCGTTCTGCACGTGGTACACGACGTCGTTGGCATATTCCTGCAGGCTGTAGTTCACGCTCGACTCGAAGTTGGTCTGCGAGCCGTCGTAGTCGATCCCCAGCCCCCCACCCACGTCGAGGTACTTGAGCCCCGCGCCCCGCTTCACGAGTTCCGTGTAGACCCGCGAGGCCTCATTGAGCGCCGCCTTGATGTGCCGGATGTTGGTGATCTGGCTGCCCTGGTGGAAGTGGAGCAGCTGCAGGCAGTCTTCCATCCCCTTGGAGGCGAGGAGATCGAGCCCCCTCACGAGTTCGCTGGCGGTCAGGCCGAACTTGCTGCGGAAGCCCCCCGACGCCTGCCAACGGCCACTGCCGCGCGTGGCGAGTTTCACACGCATGCCGATCCGCGGCCGGACACCGAGCTTCTCGGCGTATTCCAGGATCAGGTTCAGCTCGGAGAACCGCTCGACGACCGGGATGATATGACGGCCGATCTTCTGGGCGAGCATCGCCGTCTCGATGAACTCGGCGTCCTTGAAGCCGTTGCAGATGATCGGCGTCTCGTTGTCGGCCAGCGCGATCACCGCCAGCAGTTCCGGCTTGCTCCCCGCCTCGAGGCCGAAGTGATACCGCCGCCCGAACTTGAGCACCTCTTCCACGACCTGCCGCTGCTGGTTGACCTTGACCGGATAGACGCAGCAGTAGTCGCCACGGTAGCCGCTCTCCTTCATCGCCGTCGCGAACACGCCATGGATCTCGCCGAGACGATGCTCGAGGATTTCGGCAAATCGCAACAGGATCGGGAGGTCGATGCCGCGCACCTGGAGCCGGTCGACCAGGTTCTTCAGGTCGATGCTCTTGGTCGGATCCTTGTCGGGATGCACGAGCAAATGCCCGGTCGGACCGACCGAGAAATAGCCGTTGCCCCAGCGGGCCACTTCGTAGAGATCGGCGGCATCGGCGGTGCTCCAATGTTCGACGTCGAGATCCGCTGCCATCGACCGACCTCCAGATCCGAAAGCGGAGCCGGGCGCCGGGCTCCAGTGGAGAGTGTAGCGTGGGCGCCGCCGGGAACCATGGCGGTCAAACCGACACGCGCGCCCAGCGCCCGCGCAGGAAGATGACGAGCATCGCCGCCCCGCGGAAGGTCAGGTCGGCGGCCATGGCGTACCAGGCGCCCACCACCGACAGGCCGAGCCCGGCAATCGTGATGCCTCCCGGCAGCAGGACCGACTCCCGAGCGAGCCAGAGGGCCAGCGGAAGCCGGAGCAGGAGCAGCCCCATGAAGTTCACGAGCATCGGGACGCGCGTGGCGCCGGCCCCCCTGACCGCCCCGGAGAAGACCATCAGGATCGCGAGCGGCGGCTGGGCACAGGCCACGATGCGAACCAGGCGGGCGGCGAGCGGCGCCACGTCCGACCGCTGGCCGCCACCGACGAACCAGCCCGCGAGCGGGTCGGCCGCCAGCACGAAGCAGAGCCCGGCCACGGTCATGAGCCCCAGGCAGGCCCAGGCGGCCTGCCAGACGCTCCGCTTTGCCCGCCTCGGATCGCCCGCCCCGAGAGCCTGGCCCGCGAGCGTCGCCGCCGCGACCATGAATGCGCTGCCCGGCAGGAAGGCCAGCGACTCGATCGTGATCGCCACGGCATGGGCGGCGGCCGCCACGTCGCCGAGACGATTGACGATCGAGAGGAAGGCGAGGTGACAGGCGGCGTTGCCCACCGCGTCGGCCCCGGCCGGCAGGCCGACGCGGAGGATGCGGCGCAACCAGCCGAGATCGGGCCGCCAGTCAACCCGGCGGGGACGGAGTTCGGCCCGCGGATGGAAGAGAAACCAGGCGACGCAGGCCGCACCGAGGACGTATCCGGCCGCCGTCCCCCAGGCGAGCCCCTCCCAGCCCAGCCGGGGCAGGCCCGCCAGTCCCACCGCCAGGGCGAAACTCGCCCCGGCGTTGACCATATTGACGACGGTCATCGACACGAACCCGGCACGCATGTCGCCGGCGCCCCGCAGCGCCGCCACGCCGACGTGCAGAAAAATCATCGCGGGCAGGACGGGCACGACGATCGCCATATAGCGGCCGGCGAGCGCCGTGCTGCCGCCCGCGAGGCCCATCCCGCCCAGGATCGCCGGGCCGACCGTCGCGACCCCGCCGAGGATACCGAAGACCAGCAGGCCGGCGACGGATAGTGACTGCGCCACCGCCCGCCTGGCAGCCGCGAAATCTCCTCCCCCGACGCTCCTGGCCACAAGCGCCGTCACGGCCACCGCCGGCACGGCGAAGAGGGCGGGGAGAAAGCTCAGGCAGTAGGCGACGAGCCCGACTGCCGCGAGTGGCTCCGCGCCCTCGAGGAGGTTCCCTGCGAGCCATTTGTCGGTGAAGCCGACGGCCAGGCCGAGCAGCTGCTCGACGAGCACGGGCCAGACCAGCCGCCAGACCGGTTGCGGGGCATTCGCCACCCGACCGGCCTCACCGCTCCGGTCACTCAGGCGAACAACTCCTTGATGACCTTCCCGGAGTTGGCGATCTTCATCGGACGACCGTTCTTGGCGGTGAACGTCGTCTCCAGCGAGATGCCCAGCGACTTCAGCACGCTGGCCATCACGTCCTGAGACGTGTAGGGCTCGGTCACGACCTCCTTGCCGTCGGAACTCGTCTCACCGACGACGACACCCCGTTTGAACCCGGCGCCGCCGACGACGACGCTCCAACTACGAGCCCAATGATCGCGGCCCGCGCCCTGATTGATGTTGGGCGTGCGGCTGAACTCGCCCATCCAGATGATGGCGGTGTCGTCGAGCAGCCCCCGGTCGGCCAGGTCGGAAACTAACGCGCTCATCGCCTTGTCGAGTTCGGGCAACTTGCGGGTGGAGAGCGTCGGGAAGATGTCGGCGTGCATGTCCCAGCCGCCGAGATCGACCTCCACGAACGGCACCCCCGCCTCCACGAGCCGTCGGGCGAGGAGACAGCCCCGGCCAAAGCCGGTCGTGCCGTACTTCTCCTGCACCTCCTTCGGCTCCTTCATCACCTTGAAGGCCTCCATCTGCTTGCTGGTCATCAGCTTGACCGTCTTGTCAAGAACCTTCTTGTGGTCTTCGGCCGAGCCACCCCGCTTCTCGGAGATGAAGCGGCCTTCGATCGTGGAAAGCATCTCGAGCCGCTGCGCGAGACGGCCTGGATCGATGCCGAGGTCGAGGTTCCGCACGTTGCCGTTGGAATCGACCACGAACGGCGCCCACGTCATCCCGAGGAATCCGGGCCCGACGCTGCCGCTCCCGACCGAGACGAAGGGGGGAATCTCGAGGCCGGCGGCCTGGTCGGCCAGTTCATGGGCGATCACCGAACCATATCCGGGGTGCTCCACGTTGGGATTCGGCACGTAGCCGGTGTGCATGTAGTAGCGGCCCCGCATGTGGTCGGCCTCGCGGGTGCTCATCGACCGCACGATCGAGAGGTGGTGCATCTGCTTGGCAACCAGCGGCATGTGCTCGCAGATCGCGATCCCGTCCGCGCTCGTCGAGATCGGCTTGAAGGGGCCCCCGGTCGGAGCGCCCGGCTTCAGGTCCCAGATGTCCATCGTGCTCGGGCCGCCCCCCATCCAGAGCAGGATGGCGGACTTGTGCCGCTTCTTCATGTCCGCGGCGTTCGCCAGCAGCGAGTTCGTGAACGCCGTGGCGGGAGCCGCCAGCGCCGCCGCGCCCGCGACGTGCTCGAGGAAGTGACGGCGATTCATGCCGACCGGGGCGGTGAAGGGATGGGACATGGGTGGGGTCCTCGGGATCGGGATGGCACTGGTAAAGGTGGACGAGAAGTCGATGCGTCGGATCAGTGGTTCAAGATGAACTCGTTGGAGTTGAGCACTGCCCACCAGATGTCCTGAAGGGCGCCGCTGGCGTCGCCCTTGCGGGCGACGAGCATCGCGTTCGCCGCCGCCACTTCCTTGGGCGACGGGTGGCGGGCCAGTGCGGCCTGGTAGAGCGTGGTGATCTTGGCCGCATTTTTGCCGCCGCCATTGGCGACACGGTCGAGGAAGCCCCCCTTGCCGACGCTCGTGGCCTGCCGGATGAGGTCGCCGTTGAACATCATGAGCACCTGCGGGATGGAGCCGTTGAACGTGGTCGCGTCGTCACCCTCGTCGGTGCCGAAAGCGATGATGAACTGCGACAGCCACTGGTCCTTCTTCTTGGCCGCCTCCTCGCCGCCACGGGCCTGATCGGCCTCGGTCGCGGTCAACAACGACTCGTAGAGCTCCTCCGCCCGCATCTGCCGCAGGTAGAAGTGGGTGAACTTGGGCTTTTCACCGAGCGACGGATCGTCCTGCTGGTTGCCCTTGCCGGTCTTGCTCGAGAGGGCATACGGCCGCGAGAGAACGATCCAGCGGATCAACTCCTTGATGTCGAAGCTCTGTTCGCGGAATCGCTCCGCCAGACCGTCGAGCAGCTCCGGGTGCGATGGCGGGTTGTGCTCGCCGAGGTCGTCCACGGGCTTCGTGAACCCGTAACCGAGAAAGTGGGCCCACATCCGATTGACGATGGCCTTCGGCATCAGTGGGCTGGCCTTCATGAGTGCCGCCAGTTCCTGGCGGCGATTCACGCCGATCCGCGTACCGTCCTCGAGCGACCGGGGCACGAACCCGGTGCGGGCAATCTCCGTCCCGTCGATGAATACCGGATAGGCGACCTTCATCAGCCCGTTCCGCAGTTCGTAGTAGAGTTCGGCCTCCTCCGGATTGCCCCCTTCGCCAGCGAAGTCCTCATCGGCCAGTTCGATCCACTGGATCTCCCGAGTCCCGTCGAACCGTCGCAACGCCCGCGACTGGCGGAAAAAGGCATTGAACTCCCAGAACTGATTCTGCTTGCCCTTGTTGAACGGATGGTTGTGACACTGCGTGCACTGCACCTGAATGCCGAGGAAGATCTGCGCCGTCTTCGCCGTCGCCTGCACGCCGTTCTCTTCCATCTTGCCGGTGAGGAAGTTTGCGGCGCCGTTGAAACTCTCGACATCCTTTCGGTTGGCATTGGCGCCCGTCGCGGTGACCAGATCCTCCATGAACCGGTCGTAGGGAATGTTCTTGGAGAACGCCCGCCGCAGGTACTGTCGCATGCCGGGGCGACTGACCATGTCGTTGTCGACGTCGCGGCCGATCAGCACCGTCGTCCAGACGTCCGTCCAGTTTCTCGCATACTCATCGACGTAATCGTCGCCGAGGAGCCGATCGACGAGCGCCACCCGCTTGCCAGGAGAGGAGTCCCCGAGAAAGGCCTGCAGTTCCTCGAGCGACGGGATGCGGCCGATCACGTCGAGGTGCACGCGCCGGCACCATTCTCCATCGGCCGCCGGGTCGGACGGCTTGAGCTTGGCGTCGGCCCAGCCGGCCTCGATCTGATCATTGATGAACTTGACCTGCGGAATGCCGTAGTGCTCCACCTCGTCCGCCGCCGCTGCGCATACGAGACACGAGGCCGCGAGCACCCCCGCACGGAGGGCCACGCCCAGGAAGCCGTGGAGTCCGATCGACAAGAACAGACCACAGATCGTTCGCATCCGACACTCTCCGCAACGGCGTCCACGTCGAAGGAGCCCCGACGCACGGTTCTCCGCCACGACGGTAGCAGTCGCGCCGAGAGCCCCCGAAAGAGCCCACGACGCCTGGGCCGGCAGGACGACATACGTGTCGCCGTCCCGCACTCCTCAGGCTAGTGTATTCGGACAGCCCGCCGCCACCTATTCCCCTGCCCGGAGATCCGGCACGAAAGGCCATTTCACGGGGCACACGGGCCGTTCGGGGGACCCGCCCCCGCCGCTGGCTCAAGCCCGGGCTGGCCGCGCCGACTCGACCCTGGGCGCCTGGGGACGGGCCGACCCGACCTCGCCGCCGACGAACTCGATGATGGCGCGCGGGCCCGCGTCGCCGAGTCGCGGCGTCGCCAACTTGAGAATCCGCGTATATCCGCCAGGACGGTCCACGTACCGCGGGGCGATCTTTTCGAAGACGATCCGCGCGGCCTGCTTGTCACCGAGCAAGCGAACGACACGCCGCCGCGCCGCCACCGCGGGAGAGACGGCCTTGGCCCATTGTGCCCACTGGGGACCCGTCCGCCACTTCTTCCATTCGGCGGAGTCACGACCGGCCGTCGTGGCGAACTGCTTGGCGTTCTCTTGGGCGATGAGTCCTCGCTTCGCGATCGTGATCGACCGCTCGACGAGCGGCCGCACTTCCTTCGCCTTCGCCAGCGTGGTGACGATTCGACCGGCCACCTTCGGTGCGCCGACATCGCCCGACTCAGTCTCGCGCTCGGTGAGCATGAGCGCGGAAGCCAGATTCCTCAACAAGGCCCGCTGATGCGACGGGCTTCGACCGAGCACACGGCCTTTGCGACGGTGACGCATGGGATCATCCTCGACGACGGTGGTGGACTGAAGGAACGCCGTGACACGAAGGCTGCAAGGAGCTCGCCGCCACGGGCGGAAGGACGCAGAACGGGCTCAACTCTCCGACGCTGCCGAGGCGTGCATGCCCAGGGAAAGGCCGCACTCCCGCAGTTTGTTCTCGATCTCTTCGAGCGTCGTCTCGCCGAAGTTGCGCAGCTCGAGCAGGTCCTCGCGGGAGCGGGCGACCAGATCACGCACCGATGTGATGCCGGCTTCCTCGAGGCAGTTATTGGCCCGCAACGAGAGCCGCAGGTCCGAAACCAGCATCCCCAGACGGCTCTCCAGCGGCGCCTCGATCGAGAGCACGCCGCCGGCAGCCGCCAGACTGACCGCCGGGCCGGGCTTGGCGTAACCGACGAACGGATTGAGGTGCTTCCGGAGAATCTTGGCCGCCTCGACGAGGGCCATCTCCGGCGTCACCGTGCCGTTGGTCCAGATTTCCATGGTGAGACGATCGTAGTTTGTCTTCTGGCCGACGCGCGTCTCCTCGACCTCGTACTTCACGCGGGTCACGGGGCTGAACGCCGCGTCCACCGGAATGATGCCGATTTCCTGGGCCATCTGGCTGTGCTCACTCGAGGGCACGTACCCCCGCCCGTTTTCGACGACCATCTCGAGTTCGAACGGCACGTCGTCGGTAAGGGTCGCCAGCACGAGATCCTGATTGACGACCTCCACCGCCTCATCGGTGATCACGTCGGCTCCGGTAATGGGGCCCTTCGTGCTCCTCTCGACGCGGATCACGCGGGTCGAGTCGCTGTGGTTCTTGACCACGAGGCTCTTCACCGCGAGGACGATGTCGGTCACGTCCTCGAGCACGCCCTTGATGGTCGTGAACTCGTGGAGGGCGCCGGCCAGTTTGATCTGGGTCACGGCGCTCCCCTCCAGGCTCGACAGGAGTACGCGCCGCAGGCTGTTGCCCACGGTCGTGCCGAACCCCCGCTCGAACGGTTCGGCGACGAACTTGCCGTAGGTCGACGTGAGCGTCTTGGGGTCAGCCACCACGGAGCTGGGGAGCTCGAGGCCTCGCCAACGGATATGCATGCTCAACTCCTTCTAATGACCTGTTCGCCGCGGGCACTTGTCGCCCCGGCGGACTGGTGCCGCAAACGCGAAAATCTGAGAAAAATGCTGGTTAAAGCCGCTAGCCGGACTCTCCGAGAGCGATGACCGGGCCTCTCGGCCCGATCATCCGATCCGAACCGATGCTCACCCTGAGGGTTACTTGGAGCACAACTCGATGATGAGGTTCGCCTGAACCGGAATCGACACGTCGTCCGCGACGGGCAACCTGTCGACCCGCCCCTCGGGCACCCCCGCGTCGGACCGCGACAGGAAGTCGGGCACGTCCCGCCGGCATTCGGCCAAAGCGGCGTGAACCAACTGCAGACTGGGCTTGCGGTTCTTGACGCGGATCACATCCCCAGCCCGGACGAGGTAGCTGGGAACGTCCACTCGCCTGCCGTTGACGGTGATGTGCCCATGGAGAACGACCTGACGGGCCCCGGACCGCGACGGGGCGAAGCCGAGACGATGCACGATGTTGTCGAGACGACGCTCTAGGAGCGACAGGAGCGTTTCGCCGGTATTCCCCTTGCCTCGCTCCGCACGGGCGAAGTAGGTGCGGAACTGCCGCTCCAAAACACCGTAGTAGTGCTTGACCTTCTGCTTCTCGCGGAGATGGATGCCGTACTCGGTCGGCTTCGGCCGGCGCTTCTGCACCATGCCCGGCGGGGTCGCGCGCCGCTCGAACGCGCACTTCGGCGTGTCGCAGCGGCTCCCCTTCAAGAACAGCTTCAGTCCGTCGCGGCGGCAGAGCCGACAAACCGGCCCGGTAATACGTCCCATGAATCGCTTCGCTCGTGAGGTTGTTGTCCGCCCCGTCACATCCGGGGCCAAAATCCAGTTTCAGTCACATGGTCAATCGTCGTCGCTCGCGCCGCCTCAACTCCCGCCGCACCACAGCCCGACACCCGCGGTCTCGGGCCGACTCCGGCCCGCAGCCCGCGAACGCAACGGTGCAACCGGCCGCCGATCACACCCGCCGCTTCTTGGGCGGGCGACACCCGTTGTGCGGCAGCGGCGTGATGTCTTCGATGCTCTTCACATTCATTCCGGCGGCCGTGAGGGCCGTGATGGCGCTCTCGCGTCCACTGCCCGGCCCGCACACCCGCACCTCGAGATCCTTGACCCCGAACTTGGCCGCCTTCTCCGCGGCCTGCTGGGCGGCACACTGGCCCGCGAACGGCGTCCCCTTGCGACTTCCCTTGAATCCGCAGGTGCCGCCACTCGCCCAACAGAGCGTGTCGCCGCGGGCATCGGTGATGGTGACCGTCGTGTTGTTGAAGCTGGCATTGATGTACGCGATGCCGGCCGAGACGCTCTTCTTCTTCGTTTTGGCGACCTTGGACATGGGCGAGATGGACTTCTAGCTTTTGGAAGGGGTTGTGAGGCGAGGAGTTGGTCCGAGTTCGGGCGGCAGGAACCTACTTCAGATCCTTGACGCCCTTCTTGCCGGCGACGGTCTTCTTGGGCCCCTTACGGGTCCGGGCATTGGTGCGGGTCCGCTGCCCGCGCACAGGCAGGCCCCGGCGATGACGCAACCCCCGATAGCTTCCGATATCCTTGAGCCGCGAGATGTTTTGGGAAGTCTGACGACGCAACTGCCCCTCGACGACATAGTCCTTGTCCAGCAACGCCGCCATGCGGGCAAGCTCGTCCTCGTGAAGATCGCGGGCCACCCCGAGCGGATCCACGCCGGCCTTGTGGCACAGCTCGCGGGCGACCCGGGGCCCGACGCCGTAGAGGTACTGCAACGAGTAGATCGTCTTCTTCTCGGAGGGAATGTCGACGCCAAGCAGACGAGGCATGTCAGAAATCCAAGGCGAGCGGAAATCGAAGGAAGTCGAATACCAGGATTGACCGGAGCAGGAACGACCGAGCCGATACCGATCCCATACAGTCACGACCCGGCCCGTCGGCCCCAGGGCTCCTTACGGCGTGCGAGGCCGCGCATCGAGGCGATGCGCACCATCGACAACAACCGTCAAGGCCGGTTCGATCCCGGGCGATGCCAGGAACAAACCGCCCTGAAACCGGCCTCCAGGCATCCTCAGCCCTGCCGCTGCTTATGCCGCGGGTCCTCGCACACGACCACCACCACACCGCGGCGGCGGACGATCTTGCACTTGTCACACATGCGGCGAACGCTGGCGCGAACCTTCATGGACGAGTCCGTGGCGACGGCCAGCCACGCCTTCGGCAGAAATGGGGATATCTGGAGAGTCCACGAATATAGATTCGTCACCCCCGTCTTCACAAGGGGGCAGCTATTGCAGGCCCGAAAAAGCCCGGGCCGACTCCTGTGGCGGCCGCGGATGGCATCGTTTCCCGAGCCAGACGGTCCCCCGGGACGTCAGGCCTTCCCGGAAACCTTGGTGCCGGCGGCGGAGACGCCCCCCACGGCTTCGCCCGGGGACGGCGGTGCCGTAAGCACCAGCGGCCCGCTTTCGGTGATGGCGACGGTGTGCTCGAAGTGGGCGCTGGGAAGGCCGTCGACCGTGGACTGCGTCCAGTGATCGGCGAGCACCCGCACCTTCTTCGATCCCATGTTCACCATCGGCTCGACGGCGATGACCAGGCCGGGCTCGAGTTCGAAATCGTGGTTCCGGCGGAACGCCGGAGAGGAGAAGTTGGGCACCTGGGGCTCCTCGTGCATCTTGCGGCCGATGCCGTGCCCCACGAAGTTCTCCACGACGGAGAATCCGTGATCACGCACGTAGCTCGCCATCTCCTCGGCCACGTCGCTCCAGCGATTGCGGCTGGCCATCAAGCGAATCGCCAGCGCGAGCACGCCCGACGTGCAATCGAGCAGACGCTGCACGTCAGGGGCCACCTCCCCCACGGGATGTGTGATCGCGGAGTCACCGCACCACCCCCCCACGCTGCAGCCGGTGTCGATGCTGACCACGTCACCCGAACGGAGCACGCGATCCCCAGGAATCCCGTGCACGACCTCGTCGTTCACGGAGATGCAACATGCGGCAGGGAAAGGCACCTTGCCGGGCACACCCTTGAACAGCGCGACCGCGCCGTGCTCGGCGAAGAACCGGTCGACTGCCTCGTCGATTTCCCGCGTCGTCGCTCCGGGACGCACGGCCGCTGCGGCCACTTGATGCGCGCCCCAGACGACGAGGCCGGCCCGGCGCATGAGCGCGATTTCACGAGCGGAACGGAGATTCACCACGGCGACGGCACCTGAGGACGGGACATCGAAACAGACCTCCCCGAGCGGCCCGCCTGGCCCGGCCCGCGAGGCAACACACGACACTCGCCAGCAGTCTACCCCGCGGACAACCGGGCCGCATCAGCGCCAACGGCCAATCTATCGCCGCCGTTGCCCGTGCTCGAACCGTGTCACGGCGGCTTTCACGCGCTCGAAGATGTCGTCGGCGTTGCCCAGGCCGTCGATGCTGGCCAGTTTGCCCTGCCGGGCGTAGTAGTCGAGCAGCGGCGCCGTCTGCTCCTCGAAGCTCGTGATCCGACGGGAGAAGATCTCCGGATCGTCGTCCGCGCGCTTCCGGGCGAGCATCCTCCGGATCAACTCGTCTCGGGGCACGGCCAACTCGACAACGCCGTCGACGCTCATCGCCCGCCGCTCCAGCAGATCATCGAGCGTCTCGGCCTGCGGCAGCGTGCGGGGGAATCCGTCAAGCAGGCAGCCGTCGCGACAGTCGGGCGATTCCAGGCGACGGGTCACCATGCCCACGATGAGCGGGTCGGGAACGAGTTGCCCCTGCTCCATCGACCGGGCGGCGGCCAGGCCTTCCGGTGTGCCGGCACGCACCGCGGCGCGGAGCATTTCGCCGGTGGAGAGGTGAGGAATCTTCAGCAACTCGACGAGCCGCTGACACTGCGTGCCCTTGCCCGCCCCGGGGGGTCCGATGAGGATGATCCGCATGGCGAGTCAGCACGGATGACCGACGGGCGCGGACCGCGGCCGCCGTAGTTGTCATCTGGCCGTAGTTGTCATCTGGGGGATCAGGATTTCTCGAGAAGACCCGTGTAGTTTCGCATCACGAGATGGCTGTCGATCTTCTGCACCAGATCGAACGCCACGCTCACGGCGATCAGCAGGCCGGTGCCGCCGTAGAAACTGGCGATCTGGGCCGGGATACCGAGTGCTCCACCCACGATCGTCGGGATCACCGCCACCAGGGCGAGGAAGCCAGCACCGACGTAGGTGATCCGCTCCATGACCCGCTCGAGATAGTCGGCGGTCCGCTTTCCCGGACGATAGCCGGGGATGAATGCGCCGAAGTTCTTGAGATTGTCGGCCATCTCCTTCGGATTGAACGTGATGGCCGTCCAAAAATAGCAGAAGAAGTAGATCAGCAGCACATACAGCACGTTATACAGGAACGACTGCCCGCGCGTGAACGAGTCGTGAAGCGCGCCGAGCAGTGAACTGCCCGGATAGGCGTTGTGCAGGTATTGGAAGAACATCTGCGGAAAGAGCAGCAGCGAACTGGCGAAGATGATCGGCATCACGCCGGCCTGGTTCACCCGCAGCGGCAGGTACTGCCGCGTACCGCCATAGACCCGGCGCCCCCGGACGTGCTTGGCGCTCTGGGTGGGAATCCGCCTCTGCCCCTGGGTCATGAACACGACGCCGGCGACGACCCCGACGAACAGGGCTGCCAGGACGAGGAGCGTCTCGACGCCCATCTTCCCGCCACCACCCCCGAGCTCCCAACTGGTGTCGCTCCCGAGCTGCACGAGAGCGCTCGGCATGGCGGCCAGGATTCCCGCCATGATCAGGAGGCTGATGCCGTTGCCGATACCAAACTCGTCGATCTGTTCGCCGAGCCACATCAGAAAGATCGTCCCGGCCGTCATCGTCATCACGGCAACGAACTGCCAGACGAGAGGCAGCCGTCCGTCCACGAGGAAGCTCTGTTGGATCAGCGAGGTGTCGCCGACACGGGCCGACGACAGGAAGGCGACGTAGGCCCAACTCTGCACGAGACAGATCAAAACCGTGGCGTAGCGGGTATACTCGTTGATTTTCTTGCGCCCCGCCTCCCCCTCCTTCGACAGCCTTTCGAGCGGCGGCCAAACTGTCGCCAAGAGCTGGAAAATAATGGAGGCGGAGATGTAGGGCATGATGCCGAGGCCGAAGATCGTGGCCTGGGAAAGCTGGCTCGCCGAAAACACCGCGACCGTCCGGAGCAGGTCGCCGATGCCGCCGGATTCCTGCGCGAAGGCGGTCATGGCCTTGGGATCGACGATGGGCAACGGCACCTGCCAGCCCACACGGTAGATCGCCAGAAGCCCCAGCGTGAGCAGGATTTTCTGGCGGAGTTCCGGGATCGTGAAGATGATGCGCAGCTTTTCAAGCACGGGCCAGGCTCCTCAATCGTCTGCGGGCGGACCGATTCGGGCGGCGCATCCCGGCGCCGGACCATCACCCTACCCTGCGGCGGGCTTTTTCCGCGATGCCGCTTTGGTGCCGCGTTTGTTCCGCACCACAGGCGCCGGCCCCGGAAGCTCCGTGACGGTGCCGCCGGCGGCGACGATCTTCTCCCGGGCCTGGGCGCTGAATCGGTGGGCCGAGACCTTGAGCGGCTTCGAGATCGTGCCGTTGCCGAGGATCTTGACTTCGTCCCAGATTCCCTTCGCGAGTCCTGACGTGCGAAGCGTCTCGGGAGTCACCTCGCTGCCAGCTGCAAAACGCGCCTCGAGATCCTCGACATTGACGTCGGTCACGATCCTGCCGTGACGGTTGTGGAAGCCACGCTTGGGAATCCGCCGGATCAGCGGAGTGCCGCCGCCCTCGAAGATCGCCGGCGCGGACCAGCCCGCCAACTGCCCCTGCCCCTTGTTGCCGCGGCCCGCTGTCCGACCGCGGCCGGATCCCGGCCCCCGGCCGACGCGCAGCCGCTTTCGATTCTTATGGACGCCCTTGTTCACATCGTCGAGATTCATCGTCGCCTCTTCGCTGTCAGTGTGTTCGTCGCATGTGCCGAGTCGCCCCGTCAGCCCCCGGCTCGGGGCACCGAATGGGTCGCCCCGCCTCAGGAGAGCGTCACGCCCCGCAACCGCTCGACGTCAGCCCGCGTGCGAAGCTGCTTCAGCGCATCGAGAGCCGCCTTGACGAGATTCACGGGATTGGTCGAGCCATGGGCCTTTGTCAGCACGTCACGGATCCCCGCGGACTCACAGACCGCCCGCACGGCGGCGCCGGCGATGATCCCGGTGCCGGGGCTGGCCGGCAGCATGATCACCTTGGCCGTGCCGCTGAACCCCTCCACGCGGTGCGGGATCGAGCCTGCCTCGACCGGGACCTCGATCAGGTGCTTCATGCCGTCCTTGATCGCCTTCTCGACCGCCGGCGGCACCTCGTTCGCCTTGCCGTAGCCGCAGCCCACCTTGCCACGGCCGTTGCCCACGACAACGAGCCCGGCGAAGCTGAACCGCCGGCCGCCCTTCACCACGGTCGCGCACCGCCGCACCTTGACGACCTTCTCCGCGAACTCCCCGCCACGGCTCTCGCCGCCGCGGGCGTCACGATCTCTCGAATCTCTGTCTCTGCCGCTCGTGGACACGGTTTGTTCTCTCGTGGGGGGAACGGCTGGCTGCCGTTGGAAGTCTGGAAGAGGAAAGGTGGTCGATGACCGATTGACGACCTCTCGGCCGCAGGAACTCGGACTAAAACTCCAGGCCGGCCTCTCGGGCGGCATCGGCCAAGGCCGCCACGCGGCCGTGATACCGACACTCACCACGATCGAAACACACCTTCTTGACGCCGGCGGCCTGAGCCCGCTCCGCGATGGCGCGACCGATCGCCGCCGCGGCGGCACTGTTGCCGCCGAACCCGATGCCGCCTCGCAGTGCCTTGTCCACTGTGCTCGCGGACGCCAGCGTCCGCCCCGTCGAGTCGTCGATGACCTGGACGTAGATGTGCTTATGGGCGCGGAAGACGGAGAGCCGGGGCCGCTCCGCCGTGCCGCGGATGAACCGCCGCACGCGATGGCGGCGGCGGATGCGCTGTCGGAGGATCGTGCGGGCGTGGTCCATGGCGGGTGTCGTATTGGGGAGGTGGGGAACTGGTTCGGAGTCTGTGTTTGCGGGAGGCTACTTGGTGACGGCCTTGCCGGCCTTGCGACGCACCTGTTCGCCCTCGTAGCGGATGCCCTTGCCCTTGTAGGGCTCCGGCTTGCGGAGAGAACGCACCTCGGCGGCGAACTGGCCGACGAGCTGCTTGTCGATGCCCTTGATGCTGATGTGCGTCTGATCGGGACAGGTCACGGTCAGACCGGCCGGAATCGGCACCTGCAGCTCGTTGGCGAAGCCCACCCGCAGCTGAAGAACGTTCTTTTGGATCGCCGCGAGGTATCCCACGCCGACGATCTCCAGCTTCTTCTCGTAGCCCTTCGAGACGCCCTCGACCATGTTGGCTGCGAGCGCCCGCGTCAGACCATGCAGGCTCCGCGCCGTGCGGTGATCACTTGACCTGGTCACGGCCAGCGACGAAGACGCCGGGTCGACGGCCACGACGACGGCCGGATGAATCGGTTGTGCAAGCTTTCCGAGCGGCCCCTCGACCGTCAGGAGCCCGTCGGCCACGGCGACCTTCACGCCCTTGGGAATCTGCACTGGTGCTTTGCCGATACGGGACATCGCCTCAAACCTTTCTGCTGTCTGCCTGCCTGCCTGAAAACGCAGCCTGCGTGCCACTCTCGCAGCCCGAAACCACCATGCCGCCTCGACGGCGACGGCCGTCGATCGCTTCTCACCAGAGTTCGCAGAGCACCTCGCCGCCGAGCTTCCGCTGCCGAGCCTCGCGATCGCTCACCACGCCACTCGACGTCGAGAGGATGGATATTCCCAGGCCACCCAGCACAGGCTTGAGCAACGTCGATCGACTGTAGACCCGGCGGCCTGGCGAACTCACCCGCTTGATGTGACGGATCAGCCGCTCACCATTCGGGCCATACTTGAGCTCGAGCTGCAACTGGGCGACAGGCGAAGACTCGACCTCCTTCCAGTCCCAGATGAAGCCTTCCCGCTTCAACACGTCGGCCACGCCACGTTTCACCTTGGAACTCGGCAACTCGACGGTGGCGCGTTCGACGCGCACCGCGTTGCGGATGCGGGTGAGCATGTCGGCGATGGGGTCGGTCATCATGTCGGCGGAACCCTCTTGATACGTCCTGGATCGCGGGTCAAATCCCCGCGTGTCGCGACTCGTTCGTGCGTTGGTCTTGGGTGGTGTGTCTTGCCGCCGTCCGGGCGGACGGCCGTGGTTGTCCGATGCCTTGGGTCTACCAGCTCGCCTTGCGGACGCCCGGAATGCACCCCTGATCGGCGAGTTTCCGGAAGCAGATGCGGCAGGTGCCGAACTTGCGGTAAACCGCCCGGGGACGGCCGCAGAGCATGCACCGCTGGACCTTGCGGGTCGAGAACTTCGGCGGCCGCTTCGCGGCGGCGATCTTCGATTTGCTTGCCATGAATGTTTCTGGATTCGTATCGACCTATCGAGATGCCGCTACGCCGCGGCACCGCCATCCTCTCCGTCCTTTTTCAGCGGCATGCCCATCGCGACGAGAAACTGTTTTGCCTCGTCATCGGTGCGGGCGCTGGTCACCATCGTGATGTGCATACCCTGCGGCCGCGTGTAGCGATCGGGGTTGATCTCCGGAAACACCATCTGCTCCGAGAGCCCGAGGCTGTAGTTTCCATGCCCGTCGAACGCCGTGCTCGAAAGGCCGCGAAAGTCACGGACCCGCGGCAAGGCGAGCGAGACGAGGCGGTCGAAGAACTCGTACATCCGCTTGCCGCGGAGCGTGACCTTGCAACCGATCGGGAGGTTCTCCCGGAGCTTGAACCCCGACACGGCGGCCTTCGACAACGTTGCCACCGGCTTCTGCCCGGTGATCTGGGTCATCGCACCGATCGCTTCTTCGAGGAACTTTTTCTCGGTGACGGCGACACCGACGCCCATATTGACGACGATCTTCTCGAGCTTCGGGATCGCATGGGGGTTGGTGCGCCCCAACGCCTGCGCGAGCTGCGGCCGCACGACGTTCACATAGTGCTCGAGCATGCGCGGTGCATCAGCGGGTGCCGGAGCGGCTGCCGTGCTCGCCTTCGTCTTCTTCGCCATCGCTTCGATCCTGTGGTTGGTTACTCGGTCGTGTCCGCCGCGTCAGTCTCTGTCAGGAGGCCTGCCCGGCAGCCTTGGACCGCCGCGGCGAACGCACCGCGCCATTATCCTTGCCGCACTTCCGGCAGACCCGGGCCTTGGAGCCATCGGCGCCGACTCTCATGCCGATCCGCGTCGCCTTGCCACAGGCGCCGCAGACCAGCATGACGTTCGACGCGTCGATCGGCATCTCGCGACTAAGACGCCCGCCCTGGGGATTCTTCTGACTGCGCTTCATGTGGCGGTAGACGCGGTTCACACCCTCGACGACCAGCTTCCCGGCCTCCGGTTGCACCGACAGGACCTTCGCCCTCGTGCCGCGGGCGTTGCCCGTCCTCACCTCCACCAGATCGCCCGTCCGGATCAACATCACACCACCTCGCTGGCAAGACTGACGATCTTCATGAAATTGGCGTCGCGGAGCTCGCGGGCCACGGCCCCGAAGATGCGGGTGCCCTTCGGGTTCTTGTCGTTGTCGATGATCACGCAGGCGTTGGTGTCGAACCGCACGTAGCTTCCGTCCTCGCGACGTGTCGGCTTCTTGCAGCGGACGATCACGGCCTTCACGACGGCTTTTTTCTTGACGTCGCTGCCGGGAATGACACTCTTGACGCTGCACACGATGATGTCACCGAGGCCAGCCGTCCGCTTCTTGCTGCCGCCAAGCACCTTGAAGCACATCACTTCCTTGGCGCCCGTGTTGTCGGCCACGACGAGCCGGGTCTGCATCTGGATCATGGAGTGGTTCCTTCCGTGCTCTCGGTCGCTCCGGTGGCGGCGGCAGCCTCGGCACGAGCCGCCGTCTCACGGAGCTCAGTGGCCCGGGCGCCGCTGCGCAGCGACGCCACGTCGACGGCAGTACTTTTTGCGACCACGCGGACCAGCTCCCAGCGCTTCAGCCGGCTGCGTGGCCGACATTCGATGATTTCCACGAGGTCTCCGATCTGGGAAGCCTCCTGCTCGTCATGCACATGGCAGACGGTCCGCCGATGGAGGATCCGGCCGTACTTCGGGTGCCGCACGACACGCGGAATCTCCACGCGGCGAGTCTTGCTCGCCGCGGCGCTCGTGACGGTTCCTGTTTCCACTCGCTTGGGCATCGATGCTGATTCCTTGACGGTTGACTGTGCGTGGCTGGTGTGGGGGTGTGGTGGCGATCAGGTCGGACATGCCGCCAGGCCGGGCGGCGGCGGGCTCACGCCCCTCCCGCAGTGTGTCCCTTGGATTTCTGGCCGGGCCGCCTGCGACCGGAAGCGCGGGCCTGCGTGGCGGCGGGCTCCACAGTGGCGACCGCAGGCTGCAAGAGGCCTCTCTGGGCCAGGATCGTCTGACAACGGGCGATGGTCCGGCGGTGCTTCCGCTTTTCGGCCGGTGATGCCAGCTTCTCCGTCTGCGCCTGGATCCGGAGCCGAAAAAGAGACTCCGCCGCGTCCTTCCAGACGAGCCGAATCTGCTCCTCCGCCATATCCCTGAGTTCACGTGCCTTGGACATAACCGCTTGTTCTCGTTCTTGTGCTTGTTCTGTGACGCCTCGATCGCCCGCGTTACATCGGCCGCCGCTTCACGAATCTCACCCGCAGTGGCATCTTGTGCGCGAGCCGCGCCAGGCACACCCGGGCCGCATCCTCCGTGACACCACCGATCTCGTAGAGGATCATGCCCGGCTTGATGACAGCCGCCCAATACTCCGGCTCTCCCTTACCCTTACCCATGCGGGTCTCGAGCGGGATCGACGTGATCGACTTGTGGGGGAAAACGCGCACATACAGCCGCCCCTCCTGGCGGAGGTACTGCTGGGCCGCGATGCGACCTGCCTCGATCGTGGCCGCGGGAAGCCAACCCGGCTGCTCGGCCTGGAGGCCGAAGTCGCCGAAGACGACCCGATTGCCACGGGAGGCGTCACCTCTTATACGACCTCTTTGGCTTTTTCGGTGCTTGACCCTCTTGGGCATCAGCGCCATCGCCGCTCTCCTCGTACATGCCTTGGTTGACCCACACCTGAACTCCGATATTGCCCTGCGCGGTGGGAGCCTCGCAGAAGCCGTAATCGATCTTGGCCCGCAGCGTCGAGAGGGGCATCGATCCGGCGATCGCCTTCTCGCACCGCGACATCTCGGCGCCGCCGAGACGGCCCGAGAGCTGAATCTTCACACCCTTTGCGCCGGCATCCATCGTCGTGTCGAGCGCTCGCTTGAGCGCCCGCCGAAAGGCGGCCCGCTTCGACAGCTGATCCGCGATGTCCTCCGCGACGAGCTGCGCCTGAATTTCCGGACGCCCGACCTCCTCGACCTTGAGATTCACCCGGCGCCCCAACAGTTCCTGAAGTTCCTCCTGGAGCCGGTCCGCCTCCTGCCCTTTGCGACCGAGGATCACCCCCGGGCGTGCCGAATGGACGATCACCTTCACCTCGTCGCGCGTGCGCTCGATCTCGACCTTCGGAATGGCCGCGGCGCGGTGCTTGGTCTTGAGATACCGTCGCACCTTGAAGTCCTCGAGCAGCAGCTCGCGAAAGTCCTTCTTGGAGGCGTACCAGCGGCTCTTCCACGGCTCGGTGATCCCGGTGCGAAAACCGACCGGATTGACTTTCTGACCCATGCGAATCGTCCTTCAGTGAATCATCTTGTTGATCGTGTGGTTCGAATCTCCGCCACCAGGCGGACCGCCCAATGCACCGCCTACTCCGTGACGTCGACCATCGGCGCGTCGAGCGCCACCTTGATGTGCGACATCCGCCGCTTGATGCCGAATGCCATACCTCGCGCTCGCGGGCGAATGCGCTTGAACATCGGGCCCGGGTCGATGCGGGCATCGACCACGACAAGGTCGTCGATGCCCGAAGCCTGCTTGTGTTCCGCGTTGCCGAGGGCGCTCTTGATCACCTTCTCGAGCATTCGCGCGCCGCGATGGGGCTGGAAACGCAGGATGTCCAAGGCCTCGTCCGCGAACTTCCCACGCACGAGATTCGCCAAATGGCGGACTTTTCGCGGGCTGATGCGAGCGAACTTGTGGGACGCTGTGTATGGCATAAGTCACCTTCGACGGCTTGCAATCACTTGCCTGGGGCCGCTTCCTTCACCTTGCCACCGTGGCCGCGGAACGTCCGAGTCGGCGAAAACTCACCGAGCTTGTGGCCGACCATGTCCTCGGTGACGAAAACCTTGAGATGCTGCTTGCCGTTGTGAACCATGAATGTGAGGCCGATGAACTCCGGCACGATGGTGCAGGAGCGCGACCAGGTCTTGATCGGGTCCCGCTTGCCGGACGCCAACTGCGCCTCGACCTTCTCGAAAACGCGGGGATCGACGTACGGACCTTTTTTCGCGCTGCGTCCCATGGCTCTGTGTGTTGTCCGGAGTTTTTTCTATTCGTTGTTGAATCGTTGCGAACCGACTACCTCAGCTTCAGCTGACCATAACGACGGCTCTTGCGACGTCGCAGAATCGCCGAACCCGAGGGCTTTCGCGGCTTGCGGGTGCCGCCACCCTTGGCATTCTTGCCCGTCGGGCTGACCGGATGACGGCCACCCTTCGTGCGCCCCTCACCACCACCGTGCGGATGATCGATCGGATTCATCGCCGTGCCACGAACGGTCGGACGGATACCCATCCAGCGCTTGCGGCCCGCCTTGCCCAATCGGACGTTCATGTGCTCGGAGTTGCCGATCGCGCCGATCGTCGCCCGACAGGCGGCCGGCACGCGCCGAATCTCACCCGACGGGAGCGTGAGCTGCGCCCACTGAGCCTCTCGGGCCACGAGCACCGCCGACGAACCGGCGGAACGACAAAGTCTTCCGCCACGCCCGGCCTGGAGCTCGACATTGTGGACCTGCATGCCGAGCGGAATCGCGGACATCGGCAGACAGTTGCCCACCTCGGGCGGAGCGGTTTCACCGCTCAACACGGAGGCGCCCACCTGCAGCCCCTCGGGCGCGAGAATGAACCGCTTATCACCATCGGCATACCGCACCAGCGCGATGCGACAGGTCCGATTCGGATCGTATTGGATCGAATCGACCGTGCCAGGCACTCCGTCCTTGTTGCGACGGAAGTCGATCAGCCTGTAGTGCTGCATGTGGCCACCGCCACGATGGCGGGCCGTGATCTTACCCTGGTTGTTGCGGCCGCCCTTCTTCTTCTTGCGGACGCGCAGCTGCTTGGGAGCCTCGGCGCCATGCGTCAGCTCGGCGAAGTCGGCGACACTCGCGTTGCGGCGGCCGGGACTGGTCGGGTTGTAGGTGCGAATGCCCATGGGAGTGCGGGTGCCTCCAGCTTCAGAACAGATTGATCTTGAAATCGGGCTTGAGCGTGACGACCGCCTTCTTCCACGGCTTGGTCGTCGCCCGCCGCATGCGCGAGCGACGCACCTTGCCCAGGCGGTTTTGGACGGCCACCCGGGCCACCTTCACCGAGAAGAGCTCCTCAACGGCATGACGCACGTCCGCCTTCGTCGCCTGAGTGGCGACCTCGAACGTGTAGGCGTTGTATCGCGTGGCGCGGTGCATGCCCTTCTCAGTGACGAGCGGCCGCAGAATGACCTGATGGGGAGCAAGCCGCGGATTGAGTGCCGGGGCGGGCGGGACAGGACGGGCCATGGCTTACTTCTTCTCCTTGTTCGCAGCCCGGCGACCAGACGCCTGCGGCGACGCGGACTTGGCAGCAGCGGGCTTCGAGGACCGACGAGCCCCGGACCTGGCGGCGGCTCCCGCCGGCTTGGCCTTGGCCTTCGCCTCGGACGCCGATGCCCGAATCGCGTCGATCGCGGCCGTAGTCATCACCACCGCCCGAGGCTTCAGCAGTGACCAGGCATTGAGGTCACCGACCGGCGCAACAGACACGCCGGCGATATTGCGGGCGCTCTTCCAGAGCATCGGCGAATGCTTTTCGGGCGCCACAAGCACCGTCCGCTCCGCGACCCCGAGAGCCGACAGGAGCTTGGCAACGGCGGCCGTCTTGGGCGCCGCGAGATCGAAGCCGCTCACGAGCTTGACTTCGTCGTCGGCCAGCCGCGCGGCAAGGGCCATCCGCGTCGCCGCCCGCAGGGCCTTCTTGGGCATCCTCCAACCGAAGTCACGGGGACGCTTTGCGAAGATATGACCGCCGCCCCGCCGCGTGCCGCTGCGACGACCACCGGCACGCGCGTTGCCGGTGCCCTTCTGGCGATAGAGCTTCTTCGTGGAGCCAGCCACCTCGGCCCGACTCTTGGTGCGAAAGGTCCCCTGCCGCTGGTTCGCCTGGTACATGACCACGGCGTCGTGCAGCAACTGCTTGTTGATGGAGGGAGCCAAATCGGCAGGATCGATCTCGTAGGTGCCGACCTTCTGCCCAGAAATGTCGTAGACGGCAAGATTCACTTTGCACCCGCCTTCTTCTTCGCACCACCCGCGGGGGCCGGCCCACCGCGACGCTGGAGCTTGTTGGTCTGCCGGACCATCACGAACGCGCCATTGGGCCCGGGAACTGCCCCGCGCACGAGCAGGAGGTTGTTCTCGAGATCAACCCGCACCAGCTTGACGTTCCGCATCGTGGACCGCTCGTTCCCAAAGCGCCCCGCCATCCGCTTGCCCTTGAAGACGCGGGCAGGCGAAGTGTTCATGCTCGTGCCACCCTGATGACGGTGGACTTTCTTGACGCCGTGGCTGGCCCGCTGACCCTTGAATCCGTGCCGCTTCATCACGCCGGCCGTACCCCGGCCCTTGGTGGTGCCGACGATATCAACCGCCTCCACCCCCTCGAAAAGGCCGACGGTCAGCACCTGCCCCACCTCGACGCCCTCATGGACACCGCGGAGCTCGCGCACAAATCGCTTGGGCTCGCAGTTCGCCTTGGCAACCGGCGCCACGCCGGCCTCGGCCGCCCGCCGTGCCCGCCGGCCATCCAACTTGGCCACCTGCCCGCGGACAGCCCGACTCGCGAGCCGACGCGGCTTGTCCAAAAAGCCGATCTGGATGGCCTCGTAGCCATCACGAGCGGCAGAGCGAACCTGCGTCACGGCACAAGGACCGGCCTCGATAACCGTGACGGGAACCACAGCACCGCTGGCGTCGAACACCTGCGTCATGCCGATCTTGCGGCCCAGCAGCCCCTTTCGACCGGCGACAGCAGCAGTGGATTTCGCGACTTCTGTCATGTGTTCCTCGCCACCGGGAAGAATGGCCTGCGAGAGCCTCGCCCTCACCGCCACCCGTCCCGCGATCACGCTCGAAGCCGCTGGCTGCGGGAGCGCCCCACTTCGAAAAGCAGAGCCTTACCCACAACGCCTTCCAAGCATGCCGTTTCGTGCGCTCCTACGTGTTGGACAACTCTCGATTGAACGTAACCGGACGGACTGTGTATCGCTGCCGCGCTTGCTGCCGGGCCGAGGCCCGCTGGAATCACCGCGACGAAGCCTTGATCTTGATGTCGACACCGGCCGGCAGACTCAGCTTGTTGAGCGCTTCGATCGTCTTGGCTGTCGCCTGAACGATGTCGATCACCCGCTTGTGCGTGCGAATCTCGTATTGCTGACGGGCCTTCTTGTCGATGTGCGGGCTGGAGAGAACGGTGTACCGCTCCACCCGGGTCGGCAGCGGAATCGGCCCATGAACCTCTGAGTTGGTGCGCTTCGCCGTGTCCACGATCTCGGCCGCGCTCTGGTCGAGCACGGCATGGTCGTAGGCCTCCATGCGGATGCGAATGATCTCTTGAGTCGGACCAGCCACGGGAAAACTCCACTCACCGCACGGGGAACCAGCACACTGCCGAAAACCGACACCACCACCGACGGCATCTCGCCCGCCCGCCACGGCCCGGCGCCTCACGGCCCCGAAGACAGGCGAACCCGAAAGAAAGCCCTGTAAAAGGCCCTTTTCCGCGATGCTCACAGGCGGCCGGGAAGGCCGCGTGGCTTCGCGCGGGGTGGAGAGAGGAATCTATGATCGGGTGCGTGGGCTGTCAACACGCGGCTTTTTGCCCGCCACCAGAGCCAACGGCCGCCGCTCGCGGCGGCCTAAACCGCATTCGGCATACGTGTATCGCCGGCTCGGAGGCGGCAAAAGTCTCGTCGCTGGGAAAGGATACGCCCCATGCTCCTCGGGCGTTCGCCGCCCCCCTTGCCTCCCCTTCTCAGTTGGCGGATCGTCGCTCCAGCAATCCAGGACACGAACTAGACGAAGGATTCGGCGGTTTCGGCCGGTGCCGGGCCGTACTTCAGGGGGGCCATGGTGAAACTCGCCCGCCCCTGGCTCACGCTCCGGACCGCCGCCGAGTACCCGAACATGCTCGCCAGCGGAGCCTCGGCCGTCAGCACGTTCACGCCCCCCCTGATTTCCGTGTTCGTGATGATGGCCCGTCGCTGCTGCAGGTCGTTGATCACGTCCCCCAGGTGCTCCTCCGGCACCGACACCTCCACCCGCATGACCGGCTCGAGCAGCACCGTGCCAGACTCGCCGAGCATCCGGTCGATCGCTTCGGCCGCCGCCATGCGAACAGCCACTTCCGAGGGGGGCGGATCGGGAATCGGGCTTTCGAGAACGACGATCCGCACGCCCCAGAGCGGGCAGCCTTTCAGGCCGCCGCGCTCGGCACTTTCCCGCACCGACTGGGTCATGAGGGTGGCCAGAGCCGCCGCCGTCTCGCCCTCGGGAAACCAGCCCTGTTCGACGATCGGCCCCGCCTGCTCGTCGGTCGGCTCGGCGCGGAGGGTCACCGTCGCCACGAACGTCTGGCCGCCAACCTGCCGATTCACCTCGCCCTGCACCCGCACCGCCTCGGCCAGCGTCTCCTTGTAGCTCACCCGCGGCTTGTGGACCCGGCAGTGGAGATTGAAGTCCCGCTCCAGCCGGTGGCGAATCACTTCCAGGTGCAGCTCGCCCATGCCGGAGATCAACGTCTGACCGGTCTCCTCGCTCTCGCTGGCCCGAAACGTCGGATCCTGCCGCTTCATCATCTCGAGCGTCTCGGCCAGCTTCTTGCGCTCCAGGCTCGTCTCGGGCTCGATCGCCATCGAGATGACCGTCTCCGGGAACTGGATCGCCTCGAGCATGATCGGTGCGGCCGCATCGCAGAGCGTGTCGCCGGTCGCGCTCGACCGCGGCCCGATCACCCCCACGATGTCTCCGGCGAAGGCCTCGTCGATCTGCTCGCGACGATCGGCCTGCACATGCCAGAGCTGGGCGATGTTTTCCTTCTTCTGCCGGAGCGGATTCCAGGCCCGGCTCCCCGCCTTGAGCGTGCCGGAATAGACGCGGACGAACGAGAGATCACCGTGCTTTTCCGCAACGATCTTGAACACGAGCCCGCAGAACGGAGCCTGGGGATCGGCCGGGCGGCTGATCGCGGTCGGCGTCTTCTTGGACGGATCGAGCCCCTCCACCGGCGGCACGTCGGCGGGGCTCGGCAGATACCAGGCCACGGCGTCGAGCACCGGCTGCACGCCGATACAGTCAAGGGCGGAGCCGCCGAGCACCGGCACCACCTGGCGGCGGAGCGTCGCCTCGCGGATCGCCTTTCGCATGAGTTCCGGCGGGATCGGCGCCTCCGCGAGGGCCAGCTCCGCCAACTCGTCGGAGAAGTCGAAGAGCGTCGAGACGAGTTCCTCCCGCCACTTGGCCGCCGTCTCCACCAATTCCGGCGGGATCGGCCCGCGAATTACGGTCGTGATGCCCTCCCCGCCCGCCAGCGCCTCCTCTTTGGGCGGGAAGGTGAGCAGCTGCATGTCCACGAGATCGACGAGGCCCCGAAACGGGTCTTTCAGGTGTGGGGGCCCGAGCCCCAACGGCACTTGGAGCACCAGAGGCCGGGCCGCCAGACGGTCGCGGATCTGGCTGACGGTCCCGAAGAAGTCTGCCCCCTCGCGGTCGAGCTTGTTGATCAGTGCGATCCTGGGCACACCGTACTTGTCCGCCTGCCGCCAGACCGTTTCGCTCTGCGCCTCCACCCCCTCGCGGGCCGAGAAGACGACGACCGCCCCATCGAGCACCCGCAGGCTCCGCTCCACCTCCGCCGTGAAGTCGACGTGACCGGGGGTGTCGATGAGGTTCACGGTCATGTCCCTCCAGCGGAAGGTCACCGCCGCGGAATAGATCGTGATGCCCCGCTCCTGCTCCTCCGGGTCGAAGTCGGTGATGGTCGTGCCACGGTCCACGTCGCCGAGCCGGTGGCTCGTCTTCGTGAAGAAGAGCAGCCGCTCCGTGAGCGTGGTCTTGCCCGCGTCGATGTGGGCGATGATCCCGATGTTGCGAATCTTCTCGATCTGCCGGGCCATCTGGGCCGCCTCCTCACATCTTGTCGACGGTGCCGATGCCGAGCAGGTCGAGCCCCTGGCGGAGGATCCGGCCCGTCAGGTCGCACAGGGCGAGCCGGCTGTCGCGGTCGACCGGCTCGGCCTTGAGTACTGGCAGGGCGTCGTAAAACGACGAATAGCAGCCGGCGAGGTCGTAGAGCCAGGCGGTGAGCACATTCGGCCGGTAATCAGCCTCGACGTCCTCGAGGGCCTCCCCGAAGCGAATCAACTCGAGCGCCAGGCTCCGCTCACGGGGGTCGGTGATCCGCACCGCGGCGAGGCCCTGCCGCAGGGCCTCGCGGTCGATGTCGGCCCGCCCGAAAATCCCCTCCACCCGGGCCACCGCATACTGCATGTAGGCGGCCGTGTTGCCCTTCAGTTCGAGCATCTTGTCGAAGCTGAAGACGTAGTCGGTGCTGCGGTTTTGGGCGAGGTCGGCGTACTTGATGGCGCCGATGCCCACCGTCTCCGCGACATGGCGGCGGGCCGACGCCTCGAGCGGCCCGTCGTCCCGCCCCTCCTCACCGGTGCCGACGATCTGCAGGGCCCGCTCGACCCCCTCGTCGAGGAGCGCCTCGAGGCCCACCGTGTCGCCCGCGCGGGTCTTGAACGGCCGGCCATCCGACCCGAGCACGGTGCCGAACGCCACATGGACAAGCTCCAGCCGGTCCATGGCCGGGCGGTCGCCGCAGCCCCACAGCCGCGCGGTGGCGAAGAGCTGGTCGAAGTGCTGGCTCTGCCGATGATCCACGACATACAGAATGCGGTCGGGCTTCCAGTGGGCGAGCCGCCACTGGATCGTCGCCAGGTCGGTCGTGGCGTAGAGGAAGGCGCCGTCCGCCTTCCGCACGAGCATCGGCGGCGCGTCGTCGCCCCCGAGAAACACGCCGACCGCTCCCCGGCTCTCCCGGGCGATCCCGGCGCTCAACAGGTCCTCGACCACGCCG
>Ga0255182_1000163_pt1 | contig 56743 bp, 51 predicted proteins | sample Atl_UVDOM_RepA_8_FD_188420 | JGI IMG/M metagenome (GOLD analysis project Ga0255182, IMG submission 188420) | Freshwater microbial communities from Altamaha River, Georgia, United States - Atl_UVDOM_RepA_8d | ecosystem: Environmental > Aquatic > Freshwater > River | place: USA: Georgia...
CACAGCCAGGTGTTCTTCAGGCGATGCGGATAGTCCACCGCTTCCTTGCCGGGCTCGTTCTCCGCGCGCAGCAGCTCGAATACCGCCTCGGCCGCCGTCATGCCGGACTTCATCGCGGTGTGGCTGCCCTTGATCTTGGGCACGTTGAGGAAACCGGCCGTGTCGCCCACCAGCAACCCGCCCGGGAAGGTCAGCTTCGGAATCGACTGGAAGCCGCCCGCGCTGATCGCGCGCGCGCCGTAGGATACGCGACGTGCGCCAGCGAACTGCTCGCGCACCGCCGGGTGCGTCTTGAAGCGCTGCATCTCCTCGAACGGGCTGAGGTAGGGATTCGAGTAGTTGAGGCCGACGACGAAACCGATCGAGACGAGATTGTCCTCGAGGTGGTAGCAGAAGGACCCGCCGTAGGTCGACGCGTCCATCGGCCAGCCGATGGTGTGCGTCACCAGGCCCTGGTGATGCTTCTCCGGCTGCACTTCCCAGAGTTCCTTGATGCCGAGGCCGTAGACCTGCGGCTCGACGCCTTCGCGGAGCCGGTAGCGCTCGGCGAGGCCTTTGGTCAGCGAGCCTCGGCAGCCCTCGGCGAAAATCGTCTGTTTGGCATGCAGCTCCATGCCCGGCGCAAAGTTGGGCCCTTCGGAACCGTCCTTCTGCCGGCCCATGTCGCCGGTGGCAACGCCCTTCACGCTGCCGTCCTCGTGGTAGAGGACTTCGGCGGCGGCAAAACCCGGGTAGATGTCGACACCCAGCGCTTCCGCCTGCTGGGCGAGCCAGCGGCAGACGTTGCCGAGGCTGACGATGTAATTCCCGTGGTTCTGCATGTGCGGCGGCGTCGGCAGCCGCACGGCGCGGGATTCGGTCAGGAACATGAAGCGGTCTTCGGTGACCGGCGCCTTCAGCGGCGCGTCCTTCGCGGCCCAGTCCGGGATCAGCTCCGACAGCGCGCGTGGTTCGAGCACCGCACCCGACAGGATGTGCGCGCCGACTTCGGACCCCTTCTCGATGAGGCAGACGCTCAATTCGTGACCGTGCTCCGCCGCCAGTTGCCGCAGCCGGATCGCGGCCGCCAGGCCCGACGGCCCGCCGCCCACGATGACGACGTCGAACTCCATTGCTTCACGTTCCATGACCTACTCCCCGCGTGCCGACCGGCCGCGCGCTACTTGTCGAGGGCCTCTACCAGCGCCGGGACTTCCTTGAACAGGTCCCCGACGAGGCCGTAGTCCGCCACCTGGAAGATGGGCGCTTCCTCGTCCTTGTTGATCGCGACGATCACCTTGCTGTCCTTCATGCCCGCCAGGTGCTGGATGGCACCGGAGATGCCGACCGCGACGTACAGCTGCGGCGCTACGACCTTGCCGGTCTGGCCGACCTGGTAGTCGTTCGGCACGTAGCCGGCGTCGACCGCCGCGCGCGAGGCGCCCACCGCGGCTCCGAGCTTGTCCGCGAGCGCCTCGATGATCTTGAAGTTCTCGGCGCTGCCGACGCCACGCCCGCCCGAGACGATGATGTTCGCAGCGGCAAGTTCCGGGCGGCTCGACTTCGTCAGCTCTTCACCGACGAACTGCGACAGGCCCGCATCCGGGCCGGCGGCGACGTTCTCCACCGCGGCGGAACCGCCGGTCGCGGCGACCGGATCGAAGGCGGTCGTACGCACGGTGATCGCCTTGACCTTGTCTAGCGACTGCACCGTCGCGAGGACGTTGCCGGCGTAGATCGGGCGCACGAAGGTGTCTTCGCCGAGCACTTCGATGATGTCGGAGAGCTGGGCGACGTCGAGCAGCGCGGCGATGCGCGGCATGACGTTCTTGCCGCTGGTGGTCGCGGCGACGAGCAGGTGGCTGTACCCGCCGGCGAGGCCGGCCACCAGCGGCGCGAGGTTCTCGGCCAGCGCGTGCGCGTAGTGCGGGGCGTCCGCGGCCAGCACCTTGGCGACGCCGGGGATCTGCGCGGCGGCCGCGGCGACGGCGCCGCAACCGTGGCCGGCGACGAGGACGTGGACGTCGCCCGGGATCTTCGTGGCCGCGGCGACCGCGTTCAGCGTCGCGACGTTGAGGGACTGGTTGTTGTGTTCGGCAATGACGAGTGAGGTCATGTTCAGATCACCTTCGCTTCGTTGCGGAGCTTGGCCACGAGTTCGTTGACGTCGGCCACCTTCACGCCGCCCGCGCGGGCCGGCGGTTCCGCGACCTTGACGAGCTTGATGCGCGGCGCGATGTCGACGCCGAGGTCGGCGGGCGACACGGTGTCGAGCGGCTTCTTCTTCGCTTTCATGATGTTGGGCAGCTTGACGTAGCGCGGCTCGTTGAGTCGCAGGTCGGCGGTGACGACCACCGGCATCTTCAGCGTCAGCGTCTGGATGCCGCCGTCGACCTCGCGCTTGACGGCGACGGTGCCGTCCGCGACGTCGACTTTCGCGGCGAAGGTGCCTTGCCCCCAGCCGAGCAGACCCGCCAGCATCTGGCCGGTCTGGTTGGAATCGTCGTCGATGGCCTGCTTGCCGAGGATCACCATGCCGGGCTGTTCCTTCTCGACCAGCGCCTTGAGCAGCTTGGCGACCGCCAGCGGCTGCACTTCGTCGTCGGTCTGGACGAGGATGCCGCGATCAGCGCCCATCGCCATCGCCGTGCGCAGCGTTTCCTGGCAGGCGGCCGGGCCGACCGACACCGCGACGATTTCGCCCGCCTTGCCCGCTTCCTGCAGGCGGATGGCTTCCTCGACAGCGATCTCGTCGAACGGGTTCATGGACATTTTGACGTTCGCCAGATCGACTCCCGAACCATCAGATTTCGGGCGTGCTTTCACGTTGTAGTCAATGGCGCGCTTGACGGCGACCAGGATCTTCATCTCGTCCTCCAGATTTGCATGGGTCCGAAGCCCGCGTGAGCGGACCGGGCGTCCTCGCGGCGGGTCCGGCGAGGCGTAACAAACGCTCTGCGAAAGTGCGCGATGGTACCAAATAACGCCTTGATCGAACTAGGTGACGCAGCGCAATATTGCGCCCACCCTCGGGGAGCGGCGGCCGCACGCCGCGGGCTGGCGAGGCCGGCGCTCGCCAGCCGCCGCCCGGCATCCGCGCGCGACGGCGCCTGGCACCCGGGCCGGTTTACGCTCGCGCGACCGGGGGCGATCATTCCGCCGCCTTTCCTCACCAACGGAGACCACCGAATGAGCAAGCCCGTGAAGGCCACCGCAGAAGCCGCTTTCGACTGGCAGGACCCGCTGCTGCTGACTTCGCAACTGAGCGAGGACGAGCGCATGGTCAGCGAGTCGGCGCGGCAGTTCTGCCAGGACCGCCTGATGCCCGTCGTGCGCGACATGCATCGCCACGAGAGCTTCGATCCGGGCCTCATGCGCGAGTTCGGCGAACTCGGCTTCCTCGGCTCGACCCTCCCCGAGCAGTACGGCGGCGCCGGCCTCAACTACGTCTCCTACGGCCTCATCGCCCGCGAGGTCGAGCGCGTCGACTCCGGCTTCCGCTCCGCGATGAGCGTGCAGTCCAGCCTCGTCATGCACCCCATCCATGCCTACGGCACCGAGGCGCAGCGCATGAAGTACCTGCCGAAGCTCGCCACCGGCGAGTTCATCGGCTGCTTCGGCTTGACCGAGCCCGACCACGGCTCCGACCCCGGCGGCATGAAGACCCGCGCCCGCAGCGTGGCCGGCGGCTACGAGCTCTCCGGCGCCAAGATGTGGATCACCAACTCCCCCCTCGCCCACGTGTTCGTGGTGTGGGCCAAGACCGACGACGACGTCATCCGCGGCTTCGTGCTCGAGCGCGGCATGGACGGCCTGTCCACGCCGAAGATCGAGGGCAAGTTCTCGCTGCGGGCGTCCACCACCGGCGAAATCGTGATGGACAAGGTGTTCGTCCCCGAGGCGAACCTGCTGCCGAACGTGAAGGGCCTGCGCGGGCCCTTCGGCTGCCTGAACCGCGCCCGCTACGGCATCGCCTGGGGCGCGATGGGCGCGGCGGAGTTCTGCTGGCACGCCGCCCGCCAGTACACGCTGGACCGCCGGCAGTTCGGCCGGCCGCTCGCCGCCAACCAGCTCGTGCAGAAGAAGCTCGCCGACATGCAGACGGAGATCGCGCTCGGGCTCCACGGGGCGCTGGCGGTCGGGCGGATGATCGACGGCGGCCGCGGCGCGCCGGAGGCGATTTCCCTGATGAAGCGCAACAACTGCGGCAAGGCGCTCGACATCGCGCGCGTCGCCCGTGACATGCACGGCGGCAACGGCATCTCCGACGAGTACCACGTCATCCGTCACGTGATGAACCTCGAGGCCGTCAACACCTACGAGGGCACCCACGACGTCCACGCCCTCATCCTCGGTCGCGCCCAGACCGGGCTGCAGGCCTTCACCGGCTGACACGCGCGCTCGGGACCGGCCGCGCGCCGGTCCCGCTTCACAGCTTGTAGCGGGCGTCCATCGCCGGCGCCTCGACCCGCGGCCAGCGCAGCCGCGTGGCCACCAGCCGCGCGAAGTCCTGTGCGACGGCCTCCTCGCCGTGCACGACGAAGGTCCGTGCCGGCGGCCGCTTGAATCCGGAGAGCCAGCCGAACAGCGCCGTCCGATCGGCGTGCGCCGAGAGACCGCCGATGGTGTGGATGCGCGCGCGCACCGGCACGTCCTCGCCGAACAGGCGCACCCGGCTCGCGCCGTCGACCAGGCGCCGACCCAGCGAGCCCTCGGCCTGGTAGCCGATGATCACCACCGAGGCCTCCGCGCGCGGCAGGTTGTAGCGCAGGTGATGGCGGATGCGGCCCGCATCGCACATGCCGCTCGCGGCGATGATCAGCGCCCCGCCGCTGATGTCGTTGATCGCCATCGAATCCTCGACGCTCTCCGTGAACTTCAGCGACAGCGCCCGGCTGTTCGCCCTGCCGTGGGCGAGCGCCTCGCGCGTCTCCTCGTCGAGGAACTCCGGATGCTGCACCGTGATCTGCGTCGCGCGGGTCGCGAGCGGTGAATCGACGAAGATCCGCATCGGCGGCAGGCGCCCCGCGCGCTGGAGCTGGATCAGCACGTACAGCAGCTCCTGCGTGCGACCGAGCGCGAACGCCGGCACCACCACGTTGCCGCGTCGTCGTACCAGGGTTTCCGCGAGCACCTCGTGCAGTTCCTCGATGGAATTCTCGAGCGTCTTGTGGTCCCGGTTGCCGTAGGTCGATTCGACGAGCAGCACGTCGGCCTCGTCGATCGGCGTGGGGTCGCGCACGATCGGACGCCCGGGCTGGCCGAGGTCGCCCGAACACACGACCTTGCAGGTGCCCGTCGGACCGTCGAGCCACAGTTCGACGATGGCAGAGCCCAGGATGTGCCCGGCATCGCGGTAGCGGCAGCGCACGCCCGGGGCGGGCGTGAACTCCCCGTCGTAGGCCACCCGCTCGAACAGCGACATGCAGGCCTGGGCGTGGGTCACGGTGTAGAGCGGATAGTCGTCGCCCGCGAGCCGTCGCTTGCGGCCACGTCGCCGCTCCAGGCGCATCCACTCGCTTTCCTGGATGTAAGCGCTGTCGGCGAGCATCACCGCCGCGAGATCGGCCGTCGCGGCGGTCGCATAGATGGGCCCCCGGAAGCCGAAGGCCCACAGGCGCGGCAGCAACCCGCTGTGATCGATGTGCGCGTGGGTCAGCAGCACGAAGTCGAGTTCACGCGGATCGAAGCCGAACTCGCGGCGGTTCAGCGCGCGCGCTTCGCGGCCGCCCTGGAACATGCCGCAGTCGACAAGAAAGCGTGCCGAGGCTGTTTCGAACAGGAAACTCGACCCGGTCACCTGGCGGGCGGCGCCGAGGAAGCTCAGCGAGATGTGTGGGGCGCGGGACATCGTTGCTCTCCCTGTGGACTTCGCCACACGATAAGCCGCGTCGCCGCCCTTGGGAACGGCGCTCAGGCGCCCGCGCACTGTCCTGCGGGGCGCCGCTGGCAGGGCGCGCGGTGGCGATGCGCGTCGCGCGCACGCCAGGGGCCGACGCTGACGGAGATGTGACCGACGGATGTCGTCCCGGTGACTGCCCACGGGTCGACGCCGCACGTCACGAAACCATCTTCCCCGTGTCACGCCGCTGCAATGCGCGATGCATAGCCTGCCCGCGGTCCATCAAGGGAGATGCGCATGAACCGCATCCCGCAGCGTTCCCGGCAGCACTACCGCGCGGTGTGGATCTCCGACGTGCACCTCGGCTTTCGAGGCTGCAGTGCCGACTATCTGCTCGAGTTCCTGCACTCCTTCGACTGCGACACGCTCTACCTCGTCGGCGACATCATCGATCTGTGGGCGCTGAAGAAGCGCCCGTACTGGCCGCAGGCCCACAACGACGTGCTGCGGCACGTCCTCGGCAAGGCGCGTGGCGGAACCCGCGTCGTCTACGTGCCGGGCAATCACGACGACCCGATGCGTGATTACGACGGTCTCGTCTTCGGCAACATCACGGTGCAGCGGGAGGTCATCCACGAGCGCGCCAATGGCGAGCGCATCCTCGTGCTCCACGGCGACGAATTCGACCAGGTCGTGCAGTGCTCACCGTGGCTGGCCAAGGTCGGATCGAAGCTCTATGAGTGGCTGATCCAGCTCAACCACGTCGTCAACTGGGGTCGCCGTCGCCTTGGCTTCCCGTACTGGTCGCTCGCGTCCTCCCTCAAGCACAAGGTCAAGAACGCCGTGCAGTACATCGGCAACTACGAAGCCGCCGTCGTGCGCGCGGCGCGGCAGCGCGAGGTAGAGGGCGTCGTCTGCGGCCACATCCACCGCGCTGAGATCTCCCGCGTCGACGGCCTGCTTTACCTGAACTGCGGCGACTGGGTCGAAAGCTGCACCGCGCTGGTGGAGACCACGGCCGGCGAGATCGAACTCGTAGCCTGGCTCGAGGAGCGGCAGCAGCAAGTCCTGCCGCTGCCGCTCGCGGCGTGAACGCGCCCGTGGCCGATGCGGTGCGCGCCGATATCCGTCGCATCGCGCTCGTTACCGACGCGTGGGCGCCGCAGGTCAACGGCGTCGTCACCACGCTGGAGCACGTGGCTGCGGAACTGCGGGCCCGAGGTCTCGAGGTGACGGTGCTGAGCCCACGCGAGTTCAGGACCATCCCCTGCCCGACCTATCCGTCGATACGACTCGCGCTGTTCCCGGGCGGCGGCATCACGCGCAGCCTCCAGGCACTGCGGCCGGATGCGGTGCACATCGCGACCGAGGGACCGCTCGGCTGCGCCGCGCGCAGTTTCTGCTTGGCGCACCGCTGGCCGTTCACGACGTCCTTCCACACGCAGTTTCCCGAATACGTGCGGGCTCGCGCGCCGATTCCGCTGACCTGGACCTATGCGTGGCTGCGCCGCTTCCACGGCGCGGCGGCGCGCACGCTCGTCGCGACGAAGACCGTCGCCGAACGGCTGGAAGCGCGTGGCTTCACCCACGTCGCGCGCTGGTCGCGAGGCGTCGACACCGGGCTGTTCAGGCCGCGCGGCAAGGGGGCGTTCGATTTGCCCCGGCCGGTGAGCCTGTATGTCGGGCGTGTCGCCGTCGAGAAGAACATCGAAGCCTTTCTCGACCTTGCGCTGCCCGGCACCAAGGTCGTCATCGGCGACGGCCCGGATCTCGCGAGCCTGCGCGCCCGCTACCCGGACGCCGTGTTCTGCGGGCAGCTGCGCGGTGAGATGCTGGCCAGCCACGTGTCGGCTGCCGACGTCTTCGTGTTCCCCAGTCGCACCGACACCTTCGGGCTCGTGATGCTCGAAGCGATGGCCTGCGGCCTGCCGGTGGCGGCGTTCCCGGTGCCGGGTCCGCTGGACGTCGTCGCCGACGGGCGCTCGGGTGTGCTCGACGAGGACCTCGGCCGTGCGGTTCACGCCGCGCTCGCGCTGGACCCCGCCGACTGCGTCGCCCACGCCGCCCGCCACACTTGGCGCGCGACCGCCGAGACCTTCCTCGACGCGCTGGCGCCGATCGCGCGGTAGCGCCGCGATTTTCACCACGGACGGCACGGAGGACACGAAGCAGACCCGTAGGTTGGGCTGACGCAGGAAGCCCAACGGAATACGGCGCAAGCCGTGCAGGATTCCGTTGTGAATTTGAACGCCGCGACCTGACGCAATTCGTCCCGGGTCGGGTTGCCGGCGCGGCACGTTGGGCTTCCTGCGTCAGCCCAACCTACGAGACTAGTTGGACCGCGCCCGCCCTGCACCTTTCATCTCCGCGCACTCCGTGGAAAAAAACCAGTGCCCGAACAGCCGCACACTCCCCGTCCATGGCATGCTCTGCCCATGTGCGGCTTCTGCGCGACCTTCAGCGGCATTCCCCATTGGACCGAAGCAGGTTCCGATGCGGCTTCGGGCACCTTGCCCGAGGCGCGCGCGCGCCGGCTCGAGCGCCTCTTCCGCGTCAGGCTCGTGAACGCCGTGATCGCGCACTACGGTTGCACGGTCGAGGACTGGGCGATGGGCGAGTACATCGTGCGCAGCCAGCGGGGGCGCACGGAGATCGTGGCGGCGCTGCCGCAGGTATGGCAGACGGTCGAGAGCATCGCGGGCCGGCCGGTCGACCCGCTGGACCCTGCCCTGCTCGAGCGCCTGCGCGCACTGGTGGAAGCGTGAGCGGCTACCGCGAACAGTTGCCGCTGACCGTGCTGACCGGCTTCCTCGGCAGCGGCAAGACGAGCCTGCTGAACCGCTGGCTCAAGAGCCCGCTGCTCGCCGATGCCGCGGTGCTGATCAACGAGTTCGGTGAAATAGGCCTCGACCACCAGCTCGTCGAGGCCGTCGACGGCGCGCCGGTGCTGCTCGCGAACGGCTGCGTCTGCTGCAGCATCCGCGACGACCTGAAGGCGGCCATCCTGAAGCTCGACGAGCGCCGCCGGACCGGTGAAGTCCCGCCCTACCGCCGCATCCTCATCGAGACCACCGGCCTCGCTGATCCGGCGCCCATCGTCGCGACCCTGCTGAACGACCCGGAGCTCCGCCATCACTACCGCCTCGGTGCGGTCATCACCACCGTCGACGCGGTGAACGGGCCGGCGGATGTCGCCACGCGCGAAGAGGCACGCCGGCAGGTCGCGCTCGCGGATCATCTCGTGATCACGAAGACCGATCTCGTGACGCCGCCGGCGCTGGCGGCCTTGCGCGGGCAATTGCAGGCAGTGAATCCGCGGGCAGGGATCGTGGCAGTCGAGGACGCCGACGCGAGCCTGCTCCGGGCGGTGGACGTCTACGCGCCGGACGCCCTGCCGGACGACGTCGCGCGCTGGCTCGCAGGCGGGTCGCGGCACGCCGCGCACGAGCACGGCATGCCCTATGAATCGCTCGGGGTGACGGTGGACGAGGCCATCGACTGGACGGCCTTCGGCCTGTGGCTGACGATGCTGCTCCACGTGCACGGCAGGCGCATCCTGCGCGTGAAGGGCCTGCTGAACGTCGCCGGCAGCGACACGCCGGTCGTCATCAACGGCGTGCAGCACCTCGTGCACCCGCCGTTCCATCTCGCGCGCTGGCCCGACGCCGACCGTCGCTCGCGCCTCGTGTTCATCACCGAGGGCCTCGCGCCCGAGGCCCTCGCCGCGTCGCTCGCGGTGTTCAACCGCCTCGGCGCCGCGCTCAGGCCGGCGGCGGATTCTTCGCCTTGAACTCCTGGCAGATCGTGTTCAGCGTCACGAAGCGCACGCCGTCGTGGTGGCGCATGTGGTCGATGAGGCGCTCGAGCATCATCAGCATCTGCGGGTGCCCGCAGGCATCGGGGTGCAGGCAGGCGTTGAAGATCCCGTAGTCCATGTTGCGGTAGACCCAGTCGAACTGGTCCTGCCACATCTGGCCAAGGTCGCGCGGCGGCACCCAGCCGTGGCTGTTCGGGAATTTCTTGACGAACATCACCGGCGGCGCGTCGTCCAGGTACCAGCTGCAGGGAATTTCGAGCAGTGGCGTCAGTGGACCCGGCACCCAGGGCTTCATCCAGCTCGAAGCCGGCTGCGTGTAGTCGATCTTCGTCCACTTGTCGTCACGCCGGAGATAGTACGGCGAGTGGTCGTTCTCCATCAGGCTGTGGTCGTACTCGATGCCCTTCGCGAGCAGCAGGTCGATGGTGTTCCGCGACAGCTCCCACCAGGGCGCGGAGTAGCCCTTCGGCGCCTTGCCGCAGAGTTCCACCACGAGGTCGAAGGTCTTGTCGAGCACCGCCGACTCCTGCTCCTTGGACATCGCGAGCGGGTTCTCGTGCGCGTAGCCGTGCAGGCCCAGTTCGTGGCCGGCGTCGGCGACGAGCTTGGATTCCTTCGGGAAGCTCTCGATCGAATGGCCGGTGATGTTCCAGGTCGTCGTGATGCCGTACTTGTCGAAGACGTCGAGCAGGCGCGGCGTGCCGACTTTCGCGGCGTGCACGCCGCGCGAGATGTCGCAGGGCGAGTCCTCGCCGCCGAAGGAGCCGAGCCACAGGGATACGGAATCGAAATGGACGTTGAAACAGACCTGGATGTCTTTCTGAGCCATACGCTCGCTCCTCGAAAATTTATTCGCCTGGTTGTAGGAGATGGGCACGCGCCTGCGCGCGGGGTCGCCACAACGATTGCGCACGCAGTGCGACGGCGTCAACAATAGCCCATCGTCGCGCCAGCCGAGAGGATTCCGCCATGCCCAGACCCGTCTCCATCGCCGTCTGCCAGTTCGTCATCAAGCCGGTCAAGGATTTCGACGGCTTCGCAACGCAGGTCTGCAAGCTGCTCGACCAGGCGAAGGGCGCCGATCTCGTGCTGTTCCCCGAGCTCTTCACGCTGGCGCTGTTCACGACCTTCGAGGACTGGCGCAACCGGCCGCTGCGCGACCTGGTCAAGGTCGACCGTTATACCAAGGCCTACCGCGCGTTCTTCGAGGACGAGGCGAAGCGCCGCGGCCAGCACATCGTCGCCGGCTCGCACCTCGAGAAGAAGAACGGCGGCTATCTGAACGTCGCCTACGTCTACGGCCCGAACGGGCTCGTGCACATGCACGACAAGACGCACATCTTCCCGGCCGAAGCGCAGTGGAAGACCGGCGAGGGCGACCGCATGGAAGCCTTCGACCTGCCGTTCGCGCGCGTCGGGCTCAACGTCTGCTACGAGTCCGAAATTCCGGAGTGCGCCGCAACATTGACCGAGCAGGGCGCCGAGATCATTCTCTGCCCGTCGTTCACCTTCACCGAGTACGGCTTCTGGCGCGTGCGTCACTGCGCGCAGGCGCGCTGCATCGAGAACCAGGTCTACTTCGTGCACTGCGCGACCGGCGGCAAGCTGCCGAAGGGGCCGCTGCCGAACGGCTGGACGCGCAGCTCGATACTCTCGCCCTGCGACACGCCGTGGTCCGCGCCGAACGGTGTCATCGCCGAGGCCGAGGCCAACGTCGAGATGGTGCTGCATGGCAGCGTGGATCTCGATCTCCTCCACCAGAACCGCGAAACCGGCGTCGCGCCGACTTTCCGCGACCGGCGCCGCCGTGCGGACTGCTACCGGAGCTGGCCGTCACACCTCGACAAGAAGCCCGCGCGCAGGCTGCGCACGGTGGGCAAGGCCTGAGCTGACCGGGGATGCCGGCGCCGTATCCGGGCTCGAGCCCGGCGGGCGCCTTCACCGAAGTTTCACGAGACAGACCAGGATTCGTCATGCGACGCCGGCAGGCTATTGCCCGAAGCAAGGAAGCTCGCGCCACAGGAGGCGCGCGCAGCCGGTCCCGTCGGACCAAGGTCGCGCAGCCCGGGAATCGTCCCACCCCTGTCGTGGCCGAGCGGGAGCCCGTCATGCTCGCACTCGAACCACGTCCAGCGCCTGCCGTCCGGCCGGATCCTGCCCGGCTGCCGATGCTCAGGCGCAACCTCGTCGAACTGTTCGACCACCTCGACGCCGCGCTGCGCGGCGCCACCTGCGACCATTCGTTCCGGCACACCCTGGACTTCCTCGCCGCGCACGACATCGCGACGCCCCCGGCCCTCGCCTGGCTCGCCCGCCACGGCGGACGCTGTGACTGCACGGTGCTCGAGCGCGTCGAGGACAGCTGGCTCGCGCGCGGCTGACGCAGCCCGCGGAGTGCTAACATCCGGCCTCGCGCAGTGCCGCCGCGAGGAGCCGAACCGATGATCGACGTCCACTACTGGCCGACCCCCAACGGCTGGAAAGTCACCATCATGCTCGAGGAATGCGGTCTCGAGTACCGCGTGCTGCCGGTCGACATCGGCGCCGGTGACCAGTTCAAGGCGGACTTCCTGCGTCTCAGCCCGAACAACCGCATGCCGGCGATCGTCGACCACGATCCGCCCGGCGGCGGCGCGCCGCTCGCGATCTTCGAGTCCGGCGCGATCCTCGAATACCTGGCCGACAAGGCCGTCCGATTACTGCCGCGTGAAACCACCGGGCGCTACCGCGTGCTGCAGTGGCTGTACTGGCAGATGGCGAACCTCGGCCCGATGATGGGCAACGCGAACCACTTCCGGAACTACGCGAAGAACCTCACCGACGACCCCGCGCAGCTCGCCTATGGCACGCGGCGCTTCGTCGGCGAAGTCGACCGGCTGTGCGGCGTGATGGACGCCCAGCTCGGGGCCCACGCCTTTCTCGCCGGCGACGACTACTCTATCGCCGACATCGCGAGCTGGCCGTGGGCGATGCTCGTCGCGAAGATCGTCGACGAGGACGCCTGGACGAAATATCCGCAGCTCAAGCGCTGGGTCGACGAGGTCGGTGCACGGCCGGCGGTGCAGAAGGGCCGCAACGTCCACCGCGAGTGGGGCGAGCGGCAATTGACCGCGGAACAGGAGCAGGCGCGCCGCGCGTTGCTCTTCAACCAGACCAACGACAAGGTGCGCAAGGCGCGCGAGGAGGCCGCGCGAGCGGGACGCTGAAAGATGGCGGGAGAACATGTCTATGCGGTGAGCTCGGCGGACTTCGAGACGCGGGTCCTGCTCGAATCGCAAACGCGGCCGGTGCTGGTCGATTTCTGGGCCGCCTGGTGCGGCCCCTGCCGTTCGCTCGCGCCGGTGCTCGAGCAGCTCGCCGCGCAGCTCGACGGCAAGCTCGCGGTCGCCAAGATCGACAGCGACGCGGAGCCCGAACTCGCGGGCCGCTTCGGCGTGCGCAGCCTGCCGACGCTCATCCTCTTCAAGCACGGCGTGCCGGTCGCGCAGACCATGGGCGCGCAGCCGCTGTCGGCGCTCGGCACCTTCGTTGCGCCACACCTCGACCGGCCGACCGACCGCCTGCGCCGCCACGCGCAGGAGATTGCGGCAAGCGAGCCGGCGGCGGCGATCACGCTGCTCGAGCAGGCGCTCGCCGAGGACCCGGAGAACTTCCGCATCCACGCCGAGCTCGCCGCGCTGTGCATCGACCAGGGGCGGCTCGAGCGCGCCGCCGAGGTGCTGGCGCTGCTGCCGGCCCGCGCGGCGGACGAGGCCTCCCAGCGGCAGGAAGCGCGCCTGCGTTTCGCCCGCCTCGCGACCGGCGACGGCGCGTCGGTCGCGCCCGGCAAGCCCGGCACCGCGGAAAAGTACGCGACGGCCGTGCGGCGCATCGTCGACGGCGACCTCGACGGCGGCCTGGCTGCGCTGATCGACATCGTGCGCGGTGATCGCGGCTACGGCGAAGACCTCGCGCGCCGCACGGTGCTCGACGTCTTCACGCTGATGGACGCGGCCGACCCGCGCCTGCGTGAATTCCGCACGGCGCTGGCGCGGGCGCTGAACTGAAATGCTTTCACCTCACCCGTCGCGGGCTGTCGCCTGGTCACATTTGTGCTCGAGCGTCGGACGTCTTGTGTCAGCCCGCGAGGCATGCGGCAAGTGCGTCGCCGCGCATCATGAAAACGCTTCGCCTCTCCCGCCCCGGGAGAGGCCGGCCGCGCAGCGGACGGGTGAGGGTCGCGTCCGGTTGGCGCAGCGCCGGCACAGGCCACCCTCACCCGCCGCCTTCGGCGTCGACCTCTCCCGGGGCGGGAGAGGTGAAGAATGGCCGACCGCTTGCTCACGCTTCTTTCGAAGCGAGCCACCCAATGGCCATGCCTTCAACCACTGTTTCAACCCGACTCGGAAAATCCCGGTGTCTTTGGTGTTCGCGATCGCCACCCCCGAAGTCCCCTGCTCATGACTGAAGTTCAGGACCGGGCGAGCGAGTAGGTTGGGCTGACGCAGGAAGCCCAACGAACCGGTGCAGAATACCTTCCGCGACGCCGCCCGTCGGCGCACGGAAGCAGACGTCCGCGTGCGGCGCCGTAAAGGCTTGCGTTGGGCTTCCTGCGTCAGCCCGACCTACGCGCTGGCTGCGCCCGCGCTGGTGGCGCTCGAGTCATCACTACAGGCACCGCGGTGCCGGAAGGAGGCTGCATGAGGAACGTCCTGCCCACAACGCGATGGCTGGCCCTGTCGCTCGCGCTCGTTGCCGGCGTCGGCCATGCCGACAACAACCCGGTCGACGAGCAGTGGTGGCCCAGCGAATTCGGCGCCGAGGACCAGGCCGGCGCGACCCGCTACATCACGCCGCAGAAGCGCGTGGCCGCGGCGGCGCTCGTGCGCAAGGGCGAAGTCGCGACGCTCGGCATGCCTTACCACTCGCGCATGCCGCTGTTTCCCGGCCGCGTGTTCTCGCTGTCGATACCCGGCGGCGGCACGCCTACGCACGACCTGCCGTGGTCGGGCGATCACTATCGCCAGACCTTCATGGACGAACTCGTCACCGCCCAGATCGGCCAGGTTGGCACGCAGTTCGACTCCCTCGGCCATCCGATGATCAAGATCGAAGGCAAGCCGGGCTGGCGCGACGGCAACTATCTCTACAACGGGCGCAGGCTCGAGGACATCGGCGGCCCCTACGGCCTGAAGCAGAACGGCACCGAGCAGGTCGGTTCCTTCTTCACGCGCGGCATCCTCATCGACCTGGTCAAGCTGAAGGGCGGCAACCTGCCGATCGGCTATCCGGTCACGCTGGCGGACTACAAGGCCGCGCTCGCGCAAGCTGGCATCGAGGATGCGCGCGAAGGCGACGTGGTGCTGTTCCGCACCGGCTGGAACGACCTGTGGCGGGACAACCTCGCGAAGACCCAGGATCAGGTCAACGCCGACAACGCGACCTTCAATTCGGGTGGTCCGGGCCTTGCGCCCGAAGTCTGCGACTACCTCGCCGCGCGCAAGGTCGCGATGGTCGGCGCGGACAACTGGGGCATCGAACCCTATGACTTCACCGGCAAGGGCCAGTGGCCGACACCGCCCGCGAACATGGAGGAATGGGCGTACTGCCACATGAACCTGTCGCTGCGCCGGGGCATCTACCTGTTCGAGAACCTGGATCTGAAGGATCTCGGCGAACGCGGACCCGGCGAGTTCCTGTTCACCTGGGCGCCGCTGAAGCTGGTCGGGGCGACCGGTTCGCCCGGCAATCCCGTCGCGGCCTGGTGATGCCCCGGGTTCCCGGCTGAGCGCACCGCGGCCGTGGATCCCCTGTCGCATGCGCTGCTCGGTGCGCTGGGCGCGCGCTCCTTCACGTCACGTCGTGGCCGCGCGCCCCTGGTCGCTGGCGCCGTGGGCGCGCTGCTGCCCGACGCCGACGTCCTGATCCGCTCGGCCGGCGATCCGCTGCTGACGCTCGAGTTCCATCGCCAGTTCAGCCACTCGCTCGCGCTGGCGCCGGCTGCCGCGCTGCTCGCCGGTGGCGCGCTCCACCTGCTGCTGCGCCGGCGCGTCGCCTTCGGTGTGCTCTACGTCGCCGCGCTGGTCGGCTGCGTGTCGGCGCTGCTGCTCGACGCCTGCACCAGCTACGGCACCCAATTGCTGTGGCCGTTCAACCGCGCCCGCCACGCCTGGAGCGTGATACCGGTCGTCGAGCCGGTGATGACGGCCCTGTTGCTCGTGGGGGTGCTGCTCGCGTGGCGCAGGGCCGGCGCGCGCGGCCCCCGGATCGCGCTGGCGCTGGCGTGGCTCGCCGTCGGCTGGCTGCAGCGCGAGCGGGCCGTCGAGGCGGTTGCCGCGCTTGCCGCGACCCGCGGCGACGAGGTCACGGCGCTGATCGTGAAGCCGACGCTCGGCAACCTGCTGCTGTGGCGGTCCGTGTATCTCAGCGGCGGGCGCTACGTCGTCGACGCGGTCCGCGTGTCGCCCTCGGGCGCGACGCAGGTGTATCCCGGCGCGGCCATTCCCCGCGTCACCGCCGACGACTTCGTCGCGGAACTCGGCGCCGACAGCGTGCAGCTCGCCGATGTCCGCCGCTTCGCCGCAGTGTCCGAGGGCCATCTCGTGCGCCACCCCGAACGCCCCGACGTCATCGGCGACATCCGCTACGCGCTGCTGCCCGACCAGGTGCGGCCCCTGTGGGGCATCCGCGTCGACCCGGCGAGGCCCGCCGCCCACGTCGAACTGCTGAGTTTCCGTGCGATGACGCGTGAAGACCGCGCGCGCTTTGTCGCGATGCTGACGGGGCGGGAGCGCTAGACGCTGTTTGCAGCCGAGCGGGCGCACAGGGCCGTCCCGATTGTGCCGCCGGGGGCCTTCGTTTAGTGTCCGTGCCTCCAACGAAAACAACACCGGAACGGGAGTGATGCATGGCCAGTCTGCCTGAGGGCTATCCGACCGAAGCCTTTGCCGCCTTCGATTTCCTGAAGACCCGCCCGCGCCTGTCGGTCGAGGATCTCAAGGTGCTCGCGATGATCGAGTGCTACGGCGAGACGTTCTACGAAATCCTCGCGCAGGGCGTGCAGGACGAGGAGGCGCGCGCGCTGCTGCTGCGCAACGCCGCCGAGGAGCGCGGTCACGCGCATCGCTGCCTGAAGGCGATCACGCTGCTCGGCGGTGAATTCGAGCTGCCGGCGAAGGCGGACAATCCCTTCATGGCGCTCGCGCCCGCCGAGATCCCGATGAACGCGGAACTGATCGGCCTGCTCGAGAAGGGCGAAGTCGATGGCGATCTCGCCTACCAGCACTGGGCGGACGCGGAACCCGTCGCCGAGATCGCGCAGCTCTACCGCCTGAATGGCCGCGAGGAAATCCGCCACTGCCAGCGCGTGGGGCAGGTCAAGGAGCGCCTGCGCCTGCAGGCCTGAAGAGGGCGGCGCGCACCCGGGCAGCGCCGTCACATGACGGCGCCGGCCGATGCGCCGGCGCCCGGCCCCGCCTCAGAACACCACGGGCAGTTCGAGATGCGTGTCGTAGATGTAGTCGCGATGCCGGCGTAGCGCCGGCGTCAGCGCGGCGTCGATGCGCGGGTCGCTGTTGCCGTAGGGTCCGCCACGGAAGGCGTCCGCCATGGGGCAGCGTTCCGGCGGCATCGGATCGAGGATCGCGCAGCAGGCCGCCCAGTAGATGTCGAGGGCCGACAGCCGGTCGCCGACCAGGTAGCGTCGCCCGGCGGCCTGCTGGCGCTCGAGCTGCGCGGCGAACACGCCGAGGATCTCGAGGATGCGCTGGCTCGCGCGCTCGGCCCCTTCCGGCGTGTAGCCGTACTTGCGGCCCAGGAATTCGAAGAAGGCGCGCTGCGGATCGTTAGGCTGCGTATTGCGCAGCGGCTCGTCGACCATCAGCAGGCGCTTAACCCACACCAGGCCGTTCTCGCCGAGCAGCTCGTTCGCCATGCCGAACATGCGGATGCGATCCTCCGCGTCGGAGGGGATCAGCGGCGGGTTCGGTTCGAGCCGCTCGGCGAGATTGAGCTGGTCGATCCACGACGAGCGCGGACGCTCATCGTTCCACGCGACCACCGGCGCGCTGCCCTGGCCGCTCCATTCGATGAGCTCGCTCTGCGTGTCGTTCATGCCGATCGCGAGATCGGACGCGCCGGCGTTCGCGCTCTTCACCGGCACCCAGGACAGGCCCTTCACGTGGAAGATGCCCTTGCACGACTCCCGCCACGGACCCGGGATCGGGTAGGCGCCCAGCACGATGCGCAGCCCCGACATCTTGCGGGCCTCGGCAATCGTCACGTAGTTCAGCTTGATGTCGGTCAGTTCGATGGCCATGCACGGCTCCCCGTTGGTTTCCCGTAGCCTAGCAGCTTCTGCCTTGCCGCTCCGCAACGGGCTGTCTGCGGCTCGACGCGCGGCCGGGCGACTCATTCCCCCCGCAGCGCCGCGATCTCCGCCTGCAGCGCGGCGACGAGCGCCTCGAGCTTCGCGACGCGCGCCGCGAGACCCGCCTCGTCCGGGACGTCGTGCGCGGCCGCCGGCGCGGCAACCGACTCGACGTGCCCGCTGAACAGGTGCGCGTAGCGCGGTTCGCGCTCGCCGGCCGCGCGTGACAAGCGGGCGACGAAGGGTCCGTCGTCGCGCGCGAGCAGGGCTTCCAGCGTCGCCTCGACCGCGTCGACGTCGGCGAAATCGCACAGCCGCTGCGTGCGCGTGCGCAGTTCGCCCGGCGTCTGCGGGCCGCGCAGCAGCAGCACGCAGATCACGCCGAGCTCTTCGGGCGTGAACTTCAGCGGGCCGAACTCGGTGTTGCAGAAACGGTGGCGATAGCGCGTCGCGCGTCCGCCGTGGCTGCCCTTGTCGCTGACGAGGAAGCGCTTCACCAGGCCGTCGACGACCGCCTGCACGTCGTGTTCCCCGAGTTCGAGCACCGGGTCGCGGTTCGTCTTCTGGTTGCACGCGGCGGTCAGCGCGTTCAGCGACAGCGGATACTGGTCCGGTGTCGTGATCTCCTTCTCGATGAGGCAGCCGACGACGCGGGCCTCCAGCGGGTTCAGTTCAATCTTCATCGGGCCTCCGGGTGCGGGCCGGTCCGCCGGCCGCGCACGGCGTCGAACTCGGCGGGGTCATAGGCTTCGCCGACGAGCAGGTCGTGGCGGTACGCGAAGCGCGGCTTCACGAACCACACGAGGAGCGGCAGCACGAGCAGCGCGAGCACCATGTTGATGGCCATGATCACGATGATGAGCAGGCCCATGTCGGCGACGAACTTCAGGTCCGACAGGAAGTACCACGGCGCGATGCCGAGCGCCATGATCGTCGCGGTGAACAGGATGGCCTTGCCGGTCGTCGCGAGCGCGGCGGTCAACGCCTGCGCCCAGTCGCCTTCGCGGTGGTGGAACTCCTCGCAAATCCGCGACAGCAGGTAGATGCCGTAGTCGATGCCGACGCCGAGGCCGATCGCGGCGACGATCAGCGAGTTCACGTCGAGCCCGACGCCCATCAGGTGCATCGCCGCATACAGCACCTGGTTCGCGAGATTGACCGGCACCAGCAGCAGCAAGCCCGCCACCAGCGAGCGGTAGGCGAGGCTGCAGGTGATCAGGATGAACACGTTCATCAGGCCGACGACCACCCAGTGGTAGCGGTCGATCACGAGGTTGACCGCCTGCTGCAGCGGGATCGTGCCGGTGCCGAGGCGCACGCGGAAGAACTCGTGCTCGGTGCCGACCGCTTCCACCGCGGCGCGCGCGGCCGCGAGGGCGGCGTCCACCGTCTCCTGCCGGTTGTCGCGATACCACAGCGAGACCGTCGCGTGATGCCACTTCTCGTCGACGACGTGCCCGAAGTTCTTGGCGCTGCTGCCCATCGTCACGCCGAAGGCGGCCGCGCTCATCGCCTGCGGATCCGGGTCCAGCGGCAGCCACTTCGTGTGCCCGCCGTTGAAGAGGCGGTTGCCTTCCATCATGTAGTCGGCAAAGGTCAGCGTCGCGCGCGGCGGGTCCGCGCCTTCCTCCATGATCCGCTGCAGCTTCTGCGCGGTCTGCACCATGTCGACCTTCTGCACCTCGAATTCGAGGCTGTCCGGGTCCTTGCCCTCGAGCACGATCTCCAGCGTGTTCACGCCCGGAAAGTGCGCGTTGATCGCGCGCACCGCCGTGTTGAACTCGGAGTCGTGCCAGAACAGGCTGCTGCCCTCCACCGGGTTGCCGACCTTGATCTGCGATGCCGTGTGGATGGCGAGCAGGCCGCCGGCGATGACGACGCAGGCGCTGACCCGGGCCCGACGCCCGGTGGACAGGCTGGCAATCGCCGCGAGCAGGCCCTGCAGGCGGCGATGCGCGCCGGTCTCGCGGCCGCGCCCGACGATCGCGTCGATGTTGCGCGGCGGCGGCAGCGACGAGAGCAGCAGGGAGATCAGCACCACGCCGGTCGGGATCAGCCAGATCGCCCACATGCCGCAGAAAATCGCGTGCCGCACCATGGCCGGGATCGGCGCGAAGCCGACGATGGCGATGCCCAGGATGTCGGTGATGATGCCGACGACGCTCGGCGCCATCATCACGCTCATGGTGATCTCGGCCGCCTTCCCGCGGTCCCCGACCTCGGCGTAGACCTCGTAGAAGCGCTCCGTGAACTGCACGGAATGCGAGAAGGAGCGCGCGGTCAGCAGCAGGGGCACGACCATCAGCAGCGGCTCGATCGAGATGCCGAGCCAGCCGACGAGCCCGAAGGCCCAGATCCCGGCCGTCGTGCTGGTGATGATCGGCGTGACGATGCCGACGGTGTTGCGCATGTACAGCGCGAGCGCGAGCAGCAGCGCGCCGACCGTCACCGCGAAGATGCCGACCATCTGCATCTCGTACTGGTAGGTCCAGCCGATCAGCATCGGCTGGCCGGCGACGTGCACCTCGTGGTGCTCGTCGCGCGCGGCCTCTACGAGCCCCTGCACGTAGGCGAAGGCTTCCCCGTAGTCGAGGCGCTGCTCGATGAAGGTCGCCGTGACCAGCGTCGCGCTGTCGTCGCGCGAGATCAGGAACACGCGTGTGTTCGGCGACTTGTCGACGAGCGCCCGGAAGCGTGCGAGCTCCTCCGCGGTCGACGGCGGCTTGTCCTCCATCAGCGGGCGCATGTCGATGCCGTTCGCGGTCGACTCGCTGTAGCGCGCCTTGGTGCTGGCGATGGAGAGAATCAGGTCGTGATCGACGCCGGGGGCGAGGTCGATGTCGCGCGTGAATTGCCAGACCTTCGCGAGCGTGTCGGCGTTGTAGATGTCGCCGTCGCGGCGCTTGATCATCACCGCGACCGTCAGTGGATTGCCGAAGCCCGGATGGTCGCGGTAGACCTGCACGAACGGGTCGTCGGCCGGCAGCAGGTCCGAGAACACGGTCTGCAGCTGCACCTTCGGCAGGCCGGCGGCGAAGAAGGCCGTGACGACGGCGAACACGCTCCAGGCGAGGGCGCGGTGCGCGAGCACCCAACGGGCAAGACGATGGCGGAGCGAATACATGCGGCCGGGCCTTTCGTGTCGCTAAGGTCTGGTCGCGGACGGTAACCGAAGGGCTCGCCGAAGGCGACGGCCCGGGCGCCCGCCCCGCAAAGAGTGTCTGCAAATCTTGCGCGCGCGCGGGCGGCGCCCGGGCAAGTGCCTGATCCGTCGGTACATCCCGGTGGCACAGCGCTTGCTGACCTTGTAGCGGGTGCGGCCCCCGGGGCTGCCGTTCGATTCACCGACAGCCAGCGAGACCCGCCATGACCGAGCGCCTGACCATTGCCTACACGCCCGATCCGGATGACGCCTTCCATTACTGCGCGCTCGAGACGGGCCGCATCCGGCCGCCTGCCGGCTGTGCGCTCGCCTTCGAGCACCACCACATCCGTGATCTCAACGAGAGCTGCCTGCGCGGAAAATTCGACGTCTGCGCGATCTCCTCGGTGTTCTATCCGTCGATCGACGACACCTACGTGATCCTCGGCTCCGGGGCGAGCGTTGGCCGTGGCTACGGCCCGGTGCTCGGCGGCCGCGAGGGCGAAGACTACGCCTCGCTTGCCGGCAGGCGCGTCGCCGTGCCCGGCGCCAACACCACCGGGACCTTCCTGCTGCGCTACTTCTATTCGGACTTCACCGAGGTCCCGATGCCCTTCGATGAAGTCGAGGACGCGATCCTCGACGGACGTGTCGACGCCGGTGTCCTGATCCACGAGGAACTGCTGAATTTCGGCGAACGCCGGATCCGGAAGATCTGCTGCCTCGGCCAGCGCTGGTTCGAGCACTCGGGCCTGCCGCTGCCGGTCGGCCTGAACGTCGCGCGCCGCAGCCTGGGCCTGCCGACCATCCAGCTGCTGGAAAACCTGGTCCACCAGAGCATGGCCTGGGCGCTCGCGCACCCGGACGAAGCGATGGATTTCGCCAGCCGCTTCGGGCGCGGCCCGGCGAGCCGGGTGCGCGAGGACTTCGTCGCGAAGTTCGCGAACAGCGACACGCTGCTGATGCCGCCGGACGTCCGTCTCGGACTGTCGGCGCTCTATACCAAGGCCCAGCGCCGCGGCTACATCAGCCGCCTGCCGCGGCTCGACATCGTCGACCCGCTGCCGCCCCAGGCCGCGGCCTGAGGCTGGCCGCGGAACGACGTCGGGAATTCCTGGTGAACGTCCTGCTGACCGGCGCGACCGGCTATCTCGGCAAGCACCTGCTGACGGCGCTGCTGCGCGCCGGACACCGCGTGACGGCGCTGGTGCGCGGCGGCAGCGCGGCGCGGCTGGACGCCGCCCTCGCGCCTTTCGCGCTGCCGGCGGCACTGCGGTCCGCCCCGCGCCTCGCGGTCGTGGCGGGCGACGTGAGCGTCGCGGACTGCGGGCTCGCGGACGGCGTGCTCCCGGGCGCCGGCGCTTTCGATGCCCTCGTCCACTGCGCGGGCCTGACGCGCTTCGACGCGCACCTCGCCGACGAGGTCGGCCGGCACAACCTGGACGGCACGCGCCACGCCCACGCGCTCGCCCGGCGTCTCTCGATTCCGGCCTTCCACCACCTGGGCACGGCCTACGTGGCCGGTCGCGCCGCCACCCCGTTCGGCCCCGGTGATCTCGATGTCGGCCAGTCGTTCAACAATCCCTACGAGCGCTCCAAGTTCGATGCGGAGCGCTGGTTGCGTGACGCCGCGGTGCGGGACGGAATCGCCCTGACCGTGTACCGGCCGAGCATCGTCGTCGGCGGCCATCCGATCGGCGAGAACAACGCGGTGAGCACCGTCTACACCTTCATGAAGGCCGTGCAGTTCATCCGCGAATGCTGTCGTCGCGACGCCGATTCCGGACGCGGCCGCTTCGCGCCGCTCGGCTTCCGACGGCACGGCGAGGACTTCCACATCCCGGTCCGTGTCGCCGCCGATCCCGCGTCGACGGTGAACCTGGTCGCGATCGACGACGTCGTGGACGCGGTGCTCGCAGGCCTGCAGGCGCCGGCCGTCGCCGCGCCGCGCATCGTGCCACTCACGGGCGACGACATCCCGCTCGCCGCAATGGAGCGCGCGATCTGCGGCGGGATGCGGCTGTCCGGTGTGCGCCTCGTACCGGCCGAGGACTTCGCGCGCACGCCCGGGAACGCGCTGGAGGCGCACTTCGCGCGCATGACGCGGGTCTATACGCCGTATCTCTTCCACAGTCCGCGCTTCGTCGGCGCCCGCGGTGCCCGGGCGGTCGATCCCGCGGCGCTGACCCGCGACTACCTCGCCGTGGTCGCGCCCGTGCGCGGCGCGGCGACGGTCGGCGCGCTCGCGCTGGACACCCTGGGGATCGCAGGCCCCAAGGCCTATTTCGATGCGCTGATCGCGGGCGCGGTCGGCCGGCATTTCCTCGCGCGGCACGACTACGTCGACGCGGCGATTACCTTCAGCCTGGACGGCGCCGCGCCCTGCACCGTGCGCCTGCGTTTCGCGGGCGGTCGCGCGCGCCTGCTCGCGCCCGACGACCCGACCCTCCCGGACTGCAGCTACCAGCTCGATTCGACGCTCTTCATGCGCATCGTGCACGGCGCGACCGATCTGCGCACGGCCTTCCTCGCCGGCAAGGTCAAGGTGCGCGGCAACACCGAACTCGCGCTCAAATTCGGCGCGCTGCTCGGCCAGTACTACCACCGCATCGACGAGCACGTCATCGCGGAGCTGACGGCTTGAACCGGCCGACCGCGCTCGCGCTCGCGCTGATCGAGCGACGGCCCGGCGCGGTCGTCGCGGCGTTCGTCGTCACCGCCGTCGCGCTGCTGCTCGCGAGCGGCGGCTTCCACGTCGGGCACCGCTACGCCGACTGGCTCGACCGGGACGATCCGTCCTGGGCGGACTACCGCGCGCTGCGCGCGGACTTCGGCGACGCGGACACCATCGTCGCCGCGTTCGAGCGGCGCCGCCTGACCGCCGACCGCGTCGCCGGCTACTACGCACTGATCGATGCGCTGCGCACCCGACCGGGCGTGATGGATGTCTTCGAGCCGGCCGAGCTGTTCCTCGGCGCCGACGCCGAGACGCCGCCGGTGCAGCTGAACGTCGACGACCTGCGTGCGCAGCTCGCGACCGCGGCCCCCGATTATCGCAACGTGCTGGTGTCGCGCGATCTCGAAATCCTGAGCCCGCTGGTGCTGCTCGACCCGGCGCAGCCGGCGACACATGCCGGTACGCTCGCGGCCCTGCGCGACGGCCTGCGCACGCTCGGTCTCGCGCCGGCGCTCGCCGGCACCGTCGTGTTCGGCGAGACCTTGAAGACCGCCATCGCCGGCGACCTCGCGCGCGTCGTCGCGCTGCTGCTCGCGTCGTCCGCGTTGCTGCTGCTGTACTTCTTCCGCGACCCCGCACTGTGCGTCGCCGTGTTCGGCGGAGTCGCCCTCTCGGTCGTCTATTCGCTGGCGCTGTGCCAGGCGATCGGCCTGTCGGTGAACCTGCTGACGCTGCTGCTCGTGCCGCTCGTCTTCTGCGTGAGCCTGACGACGGCGATCCACCTGTTCGCACGGCGCGACGCCGGCCAGTGGCGGCTGCGCGACGCGTGGCCCCACGTGCTGCGGCCGCTGACGATCGCCACCGTCACCACCGCGCTCGGCTGCCTCGCCTTCGCCAACGCGCCGCAGTCGATCATCGCCCGCATGGGGCTCGCGATGCCGGCGGCCGTCTGTTTCACCTTCCTGACGTCGATGCTGTTCGTTCCCGCCGCGCTTGTCCTGACAGGCCGCCTCGCGCGCCTGCCGCGCGTGCGGGTGCCGCGCGCGTTGCCGGGCCGGGCCACGCGCCGCGCGGCCGGCGCCGCGCTCGTGCTGCTGACGCTCGCCGCGGCCTGCGCCCTGCCGCGGCTCGCGCGCGATCCGGACGCACTGCACTTCTTCGGGGACGACTCGGCACTGGTGCGCGCCTGGCGCGCAATCGAGGATCGCGTGACCGGCCTGCTCGTCGTCGACCTCGTCATCCGCAGCAAGGACGGCGCGCGCGTCGACCGGGGCCCGGCGCGCGGGGCGGTCGAAGCCTTCCTCGGCGAGTTGCGCGCGCTGCCGGAGGTCACCACCGTCGTCGCCGGCTACGATCTGCTGCGCATCGCCGGGCCCGATGCGGAGATGCCCCTCGGCACCGCCTTCTTCAACGCGGCCCGCGACGCCACCCGCGTGTCGCTGCGCGTGCGCAACGTCGGCAGCCGTCCCTGGCCTGAGCTCAAGCGCGCGATAGAGGCGCGCTGGCACGCGCCGCAGGGGCTCGAGCTGACTGTCACCGGGCTCATCCCCCTGATCCTCGACGCCCAGGACCGCCTGCTCCACGTGCAGAGCCTGACCCTGCTCGCGGGCCTCGCGCTCGCCTGCCTGCTGTTGCTGCCATTCTTCCGCACGCCCCGGCTGCTCGGGCTCGCGGCCGTCGCGACCTTCGTGCCGCTCGTCGTGACCGCCGGCGCGATGGTCTGGCTCGGGATCGCGATCAACGCGATCAACCTGTTCGTCGGCAGCGTGATCCTGGGCCTCGTCGTCGACGACGCGATCTACCTGCTGCACGCCTACCGGGAGAGCGGCGACATCGAGGCCGCGCTCGCCGAGGTCGGCAGCGCGCTGGGCATCACGTCGTTGACCGTCGGGCTCGCATTCGCGACCCTCGCCTGCTCGCAGCTCGTGCCGATCCGCCAGTTCGGCCTGCTGGCCGCCATCGCGGTCGCGAGCGCCTGGCTCGCGCACACCTGCCTCGTCCCGACCCTGGTCGAGCTCGGGGGGCGCCGCGCATGAACGCCCATCTGCGTGCGGTCCTCGCCGCGCATTTCGACCCGGAGCTGGGCAGCCCTTACTGGCTCGCGCGCGAGCGTGAGCTCGGCTTCCGCGTGCTGGACCGCGTGCACGACATCGACGATCTCGCGCTGCTCGGACCCTTCGAGCTCGACGCGCTGAACCGGCACCCGGTGGAGCACTTCATGCCGCGCGGGCTGCACGCGGCCAGCGGCATCGTCTTCGCCGAAACCGGTGGCACCAGCGGCGAACCCCGCGCCACCGCGTATTCGGCCGCCGACTTCCACGCGGCCTTCGTCGAACCCTTCATCGCGAAGCTCGATGCCGGCGTGCTGCCGGACGGCGGCCGCTGGCTGTGGCTTGGACCTTCGGGCCCGCACGTCATCGGCAGGGCCGCGCAACGCATCGCGTTCGTGACGACCGGCAGCGACGCCTTCAGCGTCGACTTCGACCCGCGCTGGTTCCGCCGCCTGACACCGGGCTCGCTCGCGCGCCAGCGCTATCTCGACCACGTGCTCGAGCATGCCGAGCGCATCCTGCGCCAGCAGGACGTCCGCTACCTGTTCTGCACGCCGGTGGTGCTGACCGAACTGGCGGCGCGCATGAGCGACCCGCAGCGCGCGCGGGTGCGGTTGATCTATCTCGGCGGCATGCCGCTGGCGCCGGACGCGATGCGCCGGATTGGCGCGGCCTTCCCGGGCGCACGCTGCCTCGCGGGCTACGGCAACACGCTGTTCGGCGTGACGCACCAGGCGGGCTGGGTGGCCGCTGATTCGCCCGCGCTCGCCGCGCCACCCCGCTACCTGCCGGACACGCCGCGGCTAATCGTGCGCATCGTGCCCGCGACCGGCGGGTCGCCGGCCAAGCGGCTGGCCCAGCGCTGCGCGCCGGGTGAGCGTGGCCAGGTCGTCATGCACCGCCTGGACCTGTCCGGTTTTCTGCCCTGCGTGATGGAGCGCGATGCGGCCGGGCGCATTCCGCTGCCCGATGGCCAGGACGGGCTCGACGATCCGCGCCCGCTGGATGGACCCGGTTTCAAAGTCGACACGGGAATCTACTGACATGCAAACGAACACTTCCGACACCGTCGAGGCGATGCTCGCGCTCAAGCGCGAATACCTGATGCCCTGCGTGTTCCACTTCTTCAGGAAGCCCATGGTGCTCGAGCGCGGCGAGGCCTGCCGCGTGTACGACACCGAGGGGCGTGCCTATCTCGACTGCTATGCCGGGGTGGGGGTCAGCAACTGCGGCCACGCCGAGCCTTCGATCGTCGCGCGTGCGGTCGCGCAGCTCGGCAGGCTCGCGCACACGACGACCATCTACCTGACCGCGCCGATGCTGAAGCTGGCCGAGGCGCTCGCGAAATTCATCGGCGGCGGTCCCAAGCGGAGCTTCTTCTGCACCAGCGGTTCCGAGGCGAACGAGACGGCGCTGCTGCTCGCGAAGCTCGCGACCGGCCGCAACGCTTTCATTTCGCTGTCGCGCTCGCTGCACGGCCGCACCTACCTCACGAGCGGCGTCACTGGCATGGCCTTCTGGCGCGCGGACCCGGCGCCGCCGGACAACGTGCACTTCGCGCCGAGCCCGACCTGCGGCGACTGTCCGCTCAAGCTGCAACATCCGTCCTGCGGTCTCGCCTGCGCGGAGGCGGTGGGAGACATCCTGCGCGAGCACCCGGGCGAAGTCGCGGCCTTCATCGCCGAGCCCGTGCAGGGCAACGGCGGCATCAACGTGCCGCCGCCGGGTTATTTCGAGCGCGTGCAGGCGATCCTGCGCGAACACGGCGCGCTGCTCGTGATGGACGAGGCCCAGACCGGCTTCTGCCGTACCGGCAAGCGCTTCGGCCACCAGCACTGGGACATCCGGCCCGACATGATCACCGTGTGCAAGGCGCTCGGGAACGGCCTGCCGATCGCCGCGCTCGTCGCGACCGACGAGGTAGCGGCCGCCTATACGAAGCCCGGCGCGTCGACCTTCGGCGGCAACCTCGTCTGCGCGAGCGCCGCGCTCGCGACGCTCGACTTCATGCGCGAGCGCAAGCTCGAACAGGCCGCCGCGGCGGCCGGGCGGCGCCTGCGCGCCGGCCTCGACGCGCTGGCGCGGCGCCACGCCTGCATGAAGGAGGTGCGCGGCCTCGGCCTCATGCTGGGTGTGGAACTGGTCGACGCCCACGGCGAGCCGGCCGGCGCGCTGCTGGACGACGTGCTCGAAGCGCTGAAGGATCGCGGGGTGCTGGTCGGCAAGACGGGCCCCGGTCGCAACGTGCTGACCCTGATGCCGCCGCTGGTGATTACGGACGAGGAGATCGACGTCGTGCTGCGAACGCTCGACGAGGTGTTCGGCCTGCTCTTGGCCGGCGCGGAGCCGACCACATGAGCCGGCGCGCGCAACGTCCGGGTCTGCAGGCGATGCTTGCCGGTCTGCTGCTCGCGCTCGGCGCGGGCGCCTTCGCCGCCGAGCCCGACTGGGGGCCCTACGCCGAGGTCCTTGCCGCGCACGTCGCGCCGGGCGAACGCGACGGGGTGAAACTGAACCTCGTCGACTACGCCGCGCTGCAGGCCGACCCGCGCTTCGCCGCGGTCGTCGACATGGTTCAGGCCTGGCCGCTCGATCAGCTCGCGACGCCCAAGGAGCGCCTCGCCTTCCACATCAATGCCTACAACATCCTCGCGCTGCAGACGGTCGCCGAACACTGGCCGCTGGACAGCATCAAGGACGTCGGCAGCCTCTTCAAACCCGTGTGGAAGCGTCCCGCCGGGCGGCTGGACGGGCAGGCCGTGAGCCTCGACGACATCGAACACGGCACGCTGCGCAAGATGGGCGAACCGCGCATGCACCTCGCGATCGTCTGCGCTTCCGTGAGCTGCCCGGACCTGCGCGCGGAGCCGTACACGGCGGAACGGCTCGATGCGCAACTCGACGACCAGGCGAAGACCTTTCTCGCGAACGACGGCAAGGGCCTGCGCGTCGACGGCGACACGGCGCACGTGTCGAAGATCTTCGACTGGTTCGGCGAGGACTTCGAAGCGGTGGGCGGCGTGGAGGCATTCGTCCGCAAATACCATCCGCTGCCGGATGGCGTCGCGGTCGACGCGGACATCGACTACGACTGGTCGGTCAACGCGCGCCAGGCGGCCGAGTAACTTTCAGGCCCCGTCTCCCGTCACAGCGACATCGACTCTAATCGAAAGCAGGTGTCGCGATGAGCTGGATACTTCCCTTGATCTGCGTGGGTGTGATGCTGGCGATGATGTTCGTGATGTGTCGCGGCGGCTGCAGGTGCAGCTGCCGCCCTCGCGACGGGTCGCAAGACGCGACGCGCCGGCAGGAGGAGGACTGAGCGGGACGCTCTTCAATCTTCGCCTCTCCCGCTCCGGGAGAGGCCGTCCGCGCAGCGGGCGGGTGAGGGTCGCGTCCGACCGGCGCAGCGCCGGCGCATGCCACCCTCACCCGCCGCCTTCGGCGTCGACCTCTCCCGGAGCGGGAGAGGTGAAGACCGCAACTGAACCTCTTTCGGGGCGGCAGAGGTGAAGCTGCTGCCGGAGTGGCCGCTCGACCACGGCGTTTACACGGAAACCTTGGCGCTTGAATTCTCGCCTCTGCCGCTCCGGGAGAGGCCGCGCACAGCGCGGGTGAGGGGCGTTTCAGACCGGCGCCGCGCCGACCGCAGCCGCTTGCCCGGAGGCCGGGTCCTCAGCAGCAGGCGCCGCCCGGCGCGCAGCCACCGCTCGCCGCCACCGGCGCCGGCCCGCAGTCGAAGAGGCCGAGGTGCGTCGTCTTCCCGCCGACGATCTCGAAGTGCTCGCGATACCAGGTCTTCGCGAGCATGTCGGCGGTGTTGCCGCAGACGAGCATCGGCTTGCCGGTCAGGAACAGGTGGTGGTCGTCGAGCATGAACGAGTGCGGGTGCCCGGCAATGCTGCCCTTGTAGAAGGCGACCTGGCCGTAGTCCTCGCAGCGGTCCTCGAGCGGCAGCTTGAACGCGCGCACGGTCACCGACGAGAAATTGATCATGCCGATCTTCCGCTCGACCTCGTCGTTGTCGAGCGAAATCGGGTTCGACGCGAGCACGCGGAAATCGGCGCAGCCGAGATCCGCCATCAGGCGTCGGAAATCCTCCTTGTAGAGCGCGCCGGACAGGCACTCGCCGAAGAGCTCGGGGTCCTCGCGCAGCGCCTGCGGAATGCGACGGTCGGCGTAGACGTCGCTGAAATAGAGCTCCCCGCCCGGCTTCAGCACCCGGAAGATCTCGGCGAAGGCGCGCGGCTTGTCCGGCGAGAGGTTCATCACGCAGTTCGACACGACGAGGTCGATCGAATCGGCGGCGATGCCGGCGCCGGCCAGGTCCTCGATGTAGCCGGTCACGAATTCGACGTTCGGTTCCGCATAGCCGAACTTCTGCATGTGGTAATCGACGTGGCTGCGCGCGACGGCGAGCTGCTCGTCGGTCATGTCGACGCCGATCACCCGGCCCGTCGGCCCCACGAGCTTCGCCAGCACGTAGACGTCGCGCCCCGAGCCGCAGCCGAGGTCGAGCACCGTGCGGCCCTCGAGCGCCGGCGGGAAGGGGCTGCCGCAGCCGTAGAAGCGTCCCTTCACCTCGGGGTGGATGTCCGGCAGCACCGCGCGCACCAGGGCCGGCGGCGCCTCGGCGCTGCAGCAGGCGGAGGTCTTCAGATCCTGTGACTTCTGCAGGACCCGGCCGTAATAGGCCTTCACGGTGTCGATGCTGGTCTTCTCGGTCATCGGGCTTTCCTCGGCGCGGGGAGCGCAATTTTACCGTGCTGATCGTGGTGTCCGAATAGAATACGGTCCGGTGCCGGAAAAAAATTTTTGTCGGCGCTGTAACCTTCCGCCGATGCGCCGCGTCTACAGCTGGGAAAGGCGCGCCCTGCGCCATCACCTGCATCCACCAGAGGAGTTTCACATGAGCACACTTTCACTCCGCGACCGCGAACTCGTCGCGCTCGGCGCCGCGCTCGCCAGCAACTGCGTTCCCTGCATCGAATTCCACGTGCCGGCCGCGCGCAAGGCGGGCCTGACGGATGCCGAGATCTCGGAAGCACTCGCCGTGGCCGACAAGATCCGCCAGGTGCCCGCCGGCAAGGTGCTGGACGCCGCCAACGCCCAACTCGCCGTCGGCGGCGCTGCCGCCGCCGCGACGAGCGCCTGCTGCCCGCCGTCCGCCCCCGGCGCCAAGTCCTCCTGCTGCTGAGCGCCGATCCGGCCGGCGCCCGCCGGCCGGACCGACGCGCAAGGGAATCCACGATGAGCACCGACACGGCCGACGCACCCGACTTCGACACCCTCGCCCGCGATTACGCGCCGCTGCTGCGCCGATTCCTGCAGCGCCAGGTCGGCAATCCCGCGACAGCCGAGGACCTGCTGCAGGAAACCCTGCTGCGCGTCGCCCGGGGCCTCGCCGGTTTCGCGGGCCGGTCGTCGCCGAAGACCTGGATGTTCACGATTGCCAGCAACGTGGCCATGGACCATCTGCGGCAGCCGGCCCAGCGCCAGCAGATCGTCGACATCGAGGAAGCCGCCCAGGTCGACGACGGCGCGATCACCGTCGACGCGCGCATGGAATTCGACGAAATGAACCAGTGCGTGCGCGGGGTGATCGACAGCCTGCCCCCCGATTACCGCACGGCGCTGATCCTGCACGACCTCGAAGACATGGATTGCGCGCAGACCGCGCAGGTCATGGGGTTGTCGGTCGGCGCGGCGAAGGTCCGCATCCACCGCGCGCGGGCCCGCCTGAAGGCCGCGCTCGAACAGCATTGCGGCTTCTATCGCGACAGCGACAGCGTGCTACGCTGCGAGCCGCGCCGCTGACGCCAGCCGGAAACCTCGAATGCCCCTGAGAATCCTGACCGAGCCGGCGCATCTGCCGGCGCTCGACACCCGTTTCGCCTTTCGCAAGCCTGCCGCCGGCCTCGGACCCGAGGCGCCGCCGCCCCGCATCCTCCTGCTCTACGGCTCGCTGCGCGAGCGCTCGTACTCGCGCCTCGCGGTGGAGGAGGCCGCGCGGCTGCTGCAGTATTTCGGAGCCGAAACGCGCATCTTCGACCCCCGCGAACTGCCGCTGCCGGACCAGGTCGCGGGTGACGATCACCCGGCCGTGCGCGAACTGCGCGAGCACGCGATCTGGTCCGAGGGCATGGTGTGGTGCAGTCCCGAGCGGCACGGCCAGATCACGGGCGTGATGAAGACGCAGATCGATCACCTGCCGCTCAGCATCGGCGGCATCCGTCCGACCCAGGGCCGCACGCTCGCGGTGATGCAGGTCTCGGGCGGCTCGCAGAGCTTCAACGCGGTGAACACGCTGCGCCTGCTCGGGCGCTGGATGCGCATGTTCACGATCCCGAACCAGTCGAGCGTCGCCAAGGCCTTCGAGGAGTTCGACGCCGCCGGCCGCATGCGGGCCTCGGCCTACTACGAGCGGATAGTCGACGTGATGGAGGAACTGGTGCGCTTCACCGTGATGCTGCGACCGCACGTCGCGCAACTCGTCGACCGCTACTCCGAGCGCCGCGAGGCCGACACCCCGGTCGACCCCGCGCGCGATCTCTCCGCGATCGCCATTGCGCCCCAGGGCCCGGCCGCGAACTGAACGCGGCCGGCGGCGCTCACGCGCCCGGCGCGGCGAGGTTCAGCAGCACCATCCCGAGGACCACGAACGCGATGCCGAGGAGCTTGGCGGGATTCGCGCGTTCGCCGAGCCAGGCCATGCCGAGCAGCGCGACGCTCGCGGTGCCGCCGCCGGCCCACACCGGGTAGACGATGCTGACCGGGAGGTCCAGCAGCGCGCGGCTCACCAGGTAGAAGGCGAGGCCGAAGGTGCCCAGCGCGAGCAGCCCCGGCAGCAGGCGCTGGAAGCCGTCCGCGCGCCGCAGCAGCAGCGCCGCCGCGGCCTCGGCGGCGATCGCCCCGGACACCAGCAGCCAGGCCGTGCTCAGCATCCCGCGCGCCCCCGCCCGCACCCGTCAGCAGCCACTGCGCTTCTCCCCGCTGTTGTTCACCAGCACCACGCCGACGAGCACGCAGCCGATCCCGGCGAGGCGCAGCGCCGTCACGGGCTCGCCGAGCGCCGCCATGCCGAGCGCCGCGACGCCCGCGGTGCCGCCGCCCGCCCACAGCGGATAGGCGATGCTCACCGGCAACTCGCGCATCACGCGGCTGACGAGAAAGAGCGCGACGCCGAAGGCGGTGAGCGCGGCCGCGGTCGGCAGCGGCGCGGTGAAGCCTTCGCTGTAGCGCAGGCCCAGCACGCCGCCGATCTCGCCGAGCACGGCGACGCCGAGCAGGAGCCAGGCCCGGCGCGGCGCGGGATGGGCGGCCGGGCTTGCGCAACAGTCCGTCATGCAGACGCCCGGCGGCCGAGCAGCGCGCGTTCGCCTGCGCTCGCGTAACGGCGATCCCAGTCTTCGAGGCTAGGCCCGACGAGCCGGAACCACAGCGGCGGCAGCAGGGTCAGCGCGAGGCCCGCGAGATAGCCCCAGGGGAGGATCGGGGTTTCGTCCGGGCGCGCGCGCAGCGCTTCGAAGTGCAGCTTCGGATCGAGGTGGTGCTCCGAATGCATCGGCAGGTTGATCAGCACCACCTGGCTGAAGGCACGGTCGGTGTCCCAGGCGTGGCGCAGCGCGTACGGCGTGCCGTCCTCGCGCACGAGGCCGTAGTGCTCGAGGTAGTTCAGCGCCTCGAGCAGCAGCTTGTTGAAGAGTGACGCGGCAAGGAATACCGCGAGCCCCGCGGCACCGGCCGCGACGAAGAACAGCGCCGCCACCAGCAGCGCGCGCAGGAAGCCGCGCGTGACCTTGTTGTCGAGAAGCAGCGCGCGCAGCGCGGGCTTTCCGCGCAGGCGCTCGCGCTCGATGCCCCAGGCCTGCGCGACCTGGCCGAGCGAGGAGCGGATCCAGAACGCGTAGACGTTCTCGCCGCGGCGCGCCGTCGCCGGATCGCGCGGCGTGCCGACGTCGCGATGGTGCCCGAACACGTGCGCGACCTCGAGCGACGCGTTGAACGCCATCGCGAGCAGCCAGCGCGCGCTGAACATCGCGGCGCGATCCTGCGTGCGATGCATCAGTTCGTGGGCGGTGAGGATGGCGCCGAGCGCGATGGCGAGGCCGAAGGAGAGCACGGCGCCGATGTGGTCGAGCCAGTCGTTGGCCGCCCGCGCGGCGAGCGCCGGATGGCCGGACAGCGCTTCGACGCCGCGACCGATGCCGAGCAGATCGGTCGGCGCGAGGTACCACGCGAAAACGACGCACAGCGCCGCGACCGACGGCACGAAGCTGTGCAGCGCGAGATCGAGGATCCAGGGGTGACGGAACTCGGGCAGGCGTCCCGCGCGCCCACTGAGCGCATCGAGCCCGATCCAGCCGACGACGCCGGCTGCGATGCCGAGCCAGGAGGCGCCACCGCCGAGCAGCAGGCCTGCCGCGCACAACGCGATGAGGAGATGAGTTCCGAAATAACGCAGGTAATGCCACATACGCGTTGCCCCCTGTGACGTTAGAGACGAAGCGTGCCAGCAGCGCGGGCCACCGGCAATCGATCAGGCGGCGCCGGGCGCGCGCGGCCGCCGCGCATTGACCAGGGCGACCAGCGACAGCATCACCGGCACCTCGACGAGCACGCCGACGACGGTCGCGAGCGCGGCGCCCGAATCGAGGCCGAACAGTGAGATGGCGACCGCGACGGCCAGCTCGAAGAAATTCGAGGTGCCGATGAGGCAGGCCGGGCCCGCGACTTCGTGCGGGAGCCTGAGCAGCCGCGCGCCCCACCAGGCGATGAAGAAGATGCCGTAGGTCTGCGCGAGCAGCGGCGCCGCGATCAGTGCTATCAACAGGGGCTGCTCGACGATCGTCCGGGCCTGGAAACCGAACAGCAGTACCACGGTCGCGATCAGGCCGACGATCGACCAGGGTTTCATCAGGGCGATGCGTCGCTCCAGCGTCGTCGCGCCTTGCGCGAGCCAGGCCCGCCGGGTCAGCACGCCGGCGGCGAGCGGCAGCACCACGTACAGCACGGTGGAGAGCACCAGCGTCTCCCAGGGCACGCTGACGTCGGTGACGCCGAGCAGGAAGGCCGCGATCGGCGCGAAGGCGAACACCATCACGAGGTCGTTCACGCTGACCTGCACCAGCGTGTAGTTCGCGTCGCCCTTCACGAGCTGGCTCCAGACGAAGACCATCGCCGTGCACGGCGCGACACCGAGCAGGATCATGCCCGCGATGTACTCGTCCGCCGCGTCGGGTTCGACCCAGCCGATGTAGAGATACCGGAAGAACAGCACGCCGAGCAGCGCCATGGTGAATGGCTTCACGAGCCAGTTGACGACGAGCGTCAGGGCGAGCCCCTGCGGCCGGCGGCCGACATCGCGGATTGCGAGCCAGTCCACCTTGATCATCATCGGGTAGATCATCACCCAGATGAACGCGGCGACCACGAGGTTCACGTGCGCCACCTCGAGCGCGGCGACGGCCCGGAACAGGGTCGGTGCGACGAGGCCCAGCGCGACGCCGGCGGCGATGCCCAGCGCGACCCAGACGCTCAGGTAGCGTTCGAAGATGCCCATGGAATCTCTCTGCTGCGGTAAAAGGCGCCGTGCCGCGCGGTTCAGGAACGGGTGGCGGCGGCGAGCGCCCTGAGCCGTTCCACGCCCACCGGCTCCGCGGCCAGCAGCGGCACGACGGCATAGCGTCGCGCATGGCGCGTGGCGACCGCCGCGATCTCGGCCAGTTCGTTCAGGGCCCGCCGGCGCAGCAGCGGCGAGCGCGGCCGGCTTGCGGCGACGCTGTTGTTGATGATCCACGCCCAGGGTTCGATGCCGGCGCGGCGCAGGTCGTCCTGCAGGTGCGCCGCTTCGAGCACCGGCGTGGTCTCCGCCAGCGTGACGAGCAGCACCTTAGTGCGCGCGGGGTCCTGCAGCTGCATCATCGGCGTGCGGAAATGCACGTCGCTGTCCTGCATCTGGCGTACGACCTCACGGTGGTAGGCGCCGGTCGCGTCGAGCAGCAGCAGCGTGTGGCCGGTCGGCGCGGTGTCCATGACGACGAACTTGCGCGCGGCCTCGCGGATGATGCGGGAGAAGGCCTGGAACACCGCGATTTCCTCGGTGCACGGCGAGCGCAGGTCTTCCTCGAGCAGCGCGCGGCCCTGGGCGTCGAGCTGCGCGCCCTTGGTCTCCAGCACGTGCTGGCGGTAACGCTCGGTTTCCGCGTGGGGGTCGATGCGATCGACCGCGAGGTGGGGCAAGGCGCCGTCGAGGGTGTCGGCGAGATGCGCCGCCGGGTCGGAGGTCGTCAGGTGCACCTCGTGTCCGCGCGCCGCCAGCTCGACGGCGATCGCCGCGGCCAGCGTCGTCTTGCCGACCCCGCCCTTGCCCATCAGCATCACGAGCCCGTGGCCGGCCGCCGCGATGTCGTCGACGAGCGCCGCGAGATCGGGCGCGTCGAGCGGGGGCAGGGCGAGGTCGACGTCGTCGTTGCAGGACGCCGCGTCGTCGCCGAGCAGGCGGCGCAGCGCGTCGACGCCGACGAGATTGAAGGGCTGCAGCGGGATTTCGTCGCGCGGCAGCGCGCGCACCGCGGCCGGCAGCGCCGCGAGCGCCGACTGTTCGCGGCGGCTGATCGCCGCGGCCAGCGGGTCGACCGCCCCTTCGGTGGCGGGCAGGATGCCGTTGATGACGAGGTACTGTTGCGTGAGGCCGATGTCGGCCAGTTCCTGGTGCGTGCGGGCGGCTTCGCGCAGCGTCGAGTGCTGGGCGCGGGCCACCAGCACGAGCCGCGTGCGCGCCGGGTCGGCCAGCGCGTCGACGGCGGCCTTGTACTGCGCGCGCTGTTTCTCCAGTCCCGCCAGCGGGCCGAGGCAGGACGCGTCGCCCTTGCCGGCTTCGAGGAAGCCGCTCCACGCGCCCGGCAACTGCAACAGCCGGATCGTGTGGCCGGTCGGCGCGGTGTCGAAAATGATGTGCGCGTAGCGCCCGGTCAGCGCCGGATCGGTCAGCAGCGCGGTGAATTCGTCGAAGGCCGCGATCTCGGTCGTGCAGGCGCCGGACAGCTGTTCCTCGATGCCGCGCACGATGTCGTCCGGCAGCAGGCCGCGGACCGGCCCGACGATTTTCTCCCGGTAGGCCTGGGCCGCCGCCTGCGGATCGATTTCCAGCGCGGCGAGCTTCGGCACCGCCGGGATCTCCGTGATGCGGTTGCCGATGGTGACGCCGAACACCTGCCCGACATTGGACGCGGGATCGGTGCTGACCAGCAGCACGCGCTTGCCGGCTTCGGCCAGACGCACGGCGCACGCGCAGGCGAGCGAGGTCTTGCCGACGCCGCCCTTCCCGGTGAAGAACAGGAAGACCGGCGGCCGTTCGAGAAAACGCAGCATGTTGAACTCCGCCTCAGCAGCAACCGCCGCCGCCGCAACTGGATTGGGCGCCAGCCGGCGCGTCGCCCGCGCCGTCGAGCCTGGTCCAGCGTGCGATTTCCGAGCGCGTCGGGTAACGCCCGGCGAGCGCGACTTCGCCGTTCACGAGCACCAGCGGCAACGCGTCCTGGCCCGAGCGCTCGAGGAAGCCCTTGACCACCGGGTTCTGCGCGAAGGCGAGCGGCTGCTGCGCGAGGTTGTAGCGTTCGACCGCAGCGCCGTGCTGTTTCGCCCACTCGAGGTCGGCCGCGAAGTAGACCAGCGCCTCGTCGATGTCGACGCCGCACACGCCGGTGCTGCAGCAGAGGGCGGGATCGTAGATCTGCAGGGTGCTCATGGGGGCTCCGATAAACGTTCGGGCTTTCAGGGGAGGAGTGCGCCGATGCGGTCCAGCTCGGCGGCGAGCGCGGCGCGGTCCGTTGCCAGCGCGGCGAGCGGCAGCGCGAGGAACGCCTCGATGCGGGCGCGCAGGACGCGATAGGCGGTGTCGAAGGCCGCGTCGATTTCGGCGTCCGTGCCGGTCGCGTGCGCGGGGTCGTCGACACCCCAGTGCGCGCGCAGGGCCGGCCCGAGATAGGCCGGGCAGGCTTCGCCCGCGGCGCTCGCGCAGACGCTGATCACGATGTCGGGCGTGACGGGCAGGCCGGTCCAGGACTTGCTGTACAGCCCGTCGGTCGCGATGCCTTCGCGGGCGAGCAGCGCGAGCGAGCGCGGATGCACCGTGCCGGTCGGGCGGCTGCCGGCGCTCAGGGCCCGCCAGCCGGCGGGGGCGAGCGCGTTGAACGTCGCCTCCGCGAGGATCGAGCGGCAGGAGTTGCCGGTGCACAGGAAGAGCAGGTTCACCGGCGTGCCCTGGCGCGGGCGGGCGCTGCCGGTTCGGGGCAGCAGGCCTGCGCCGCGGCGAGTTCGCCGCAGGCTGCGGGATTGTGCTGGCAGCACTCCGCCGTCAGGTAGTCGATGAGCTCGCTCATCAACGCGAGGTTCGCGCGGTAGCGCTGGAACCGCCCTTCGGACGTGACGCTCAGCAGCCCGGCCTGGGTCAGCGCCTTGAGATGGAAGGACAGCTTGGTGGGCGGCAGGCCGAGTTCCGCGCCCACCGCGCCGGCAACGAGCCCGTCCGGCGCATGTCGCACCAGCAGGCGGAAGATGTCGAGGCGATGGCCCGACGAGAGGCTCTCGAAGACGGCGGTGGCGGTGTCGCGTTCCATTTTTCAACGTTACAAGGAAAGTTGAAACGATGGAAGTAGCGCCCTCGAGGTTCGTAACGCCAGCGGCGAGGCTCGCAGTGTCGAAGCCCGCGCGCGGTGCCCGGTGACGGGGAGGTTCTTGGACCTTGGAACCCTCGAAGCTGCGCGCGAGGAGTCATTGCGTCATCCTGCAGCACGCTCGCGTCGCTCGTCGCAGCGTCGGCGCATGCGCCCCTCACCCGCCGCCTTCGGCGTCGACCTCTCCCGGAACGGGAGAGGTGAAGCCGCGTGTTGCCGACCGCTCGAACACGCCTGATTCACAGCAAGCTACGCGCTCGGATCTTCGCCTCTCCCGTTCCGGGAGACGCCGACCGCGCAGCGGGCGGGCGAGGGTGGTTTCAGACGGGCGCAGCGCCGGCGGAGGCATCCTGCACCCGCTGCGCAGCGGGCGGGTCAGGCCGAGGCCGCGGCGGCCGGCACGTCCCTCGTCTCCGGCCCTGTTCCCGCGCGCGGATAACGGGCGATCACCTGGTAGAACGAATCGCGCTGCGCGGGTTCGAAGCCCATCGCGCGGATCACGTCCTGCGTGCGCTCGAGGCTGGTCTTCGGCGCGTGGCCGGCCTTGCCGAGCACGCTCTCCTCGAACAGCAGGCCGCCGAAGTCGTCGGCGCCGGCGAGCAGGCCCAGCTGGCCGGTGCGCAGATCCTCGCTGAACCAGGAGGACTGCACGTGCGGCACGTTGTCCAGCACGAGGCGCGCCGTCGCGAGCAAGCGCAGGTAGAGCAGCGGATGCGCGGCCACCTTCACCTTCTTGCCGAGCGTCGAGTTGCCGGGCTTGAAGGACCAGGGGATGAAGGCGCTGAAGCCGCCCGTCTCGTCCTGCAGGGCGCGCACGGCGAGCAGGTGCTCGACGATTTCGGCCGGGGTCTCCACGTGGCCGTACATCATCGTCGCGGTGGTCTTCATGCCGACGCGATGCGCCTCGCGCATGATGTCCAGCCAGCGCGTGACGCTGCATTTCTCCGGCGCGATCGCCTCGCGCACGCGCTGCGCCAGCACTTCGGCGCCGCCGCCCGGCATCGTGCGGATGCCCGCCGCGTACAGCGCTTCGACGATCGCCTGCGTCGCGATCCCCTCGAGATCCGACAGGTAGGCGATCTCCGGCGGCGAGAACGGATGGATGTGGACTTCCGGGCAGGCCGCGCGGATGGCGTCGATGTAGGCGAGCCAATGGGCGAGTTTCACCTCGGGATTGTGGCCGCCCTGCAGCAGCACCGTCGTCGCGCCCGCGTCCGCGGCCTTGCGCACGCGCCCGGCAAGTTCTGCGGGCGCCAGCGTGTAGGCGTCCTTGGCCTTGTCGCTGCGCCAGAACGCGCAGAATTCGCAGTGCGTGACGCAGACGTTCGTGTAGTTCGGGTTGGTGTCGTAGACGAAGGTGACGAGGCCCTCGGGATGACGCCGCAGACGCGCGGCGTGCGCGTGTGCCATCAGGTCGCCCACCGGAAAGCTGCCGGTCAGCAGGGTCAGCGCGTCGTCGGCGTCGAGGCGCGCGTGCCGTTCCAGTTTCGAGATCAGTTGCCGGTGCATGACGGTCTCCTTGCGTTCAGATTGATTCCTGCCGCGCACGCGGCGCGCTGCAGGGAAAATCGGGCCAGTCGTGGCGCGCGAGCTCGGCGAGGTAGAGCGACTGTCCGCGCAGGTCCTCGGGCACCAGTACACTGCGGATGCCCGCGAGGTAGTCGCGTGCCTCGGCGGCGTCCAGGCCCGCCATCGCCCCGTCCATCGCCGCCGCGCGATCGAGCAGCGCGGCTTCGCGCATCGCGAACGCCGACAGCCACAGCTGCAGCCGCGCGCGCAGCGCGCGCGGTGCGTGGCGATGCACCACCCAGCGTGCGAACACCATCGGCAGCCCGTGCTGCTGCTGCCACCGCTCGGCGAGGTCGACGACGCAGGGATAGTCCGGCTGGCGCGCACGCCGCAGCGCCGCATCGCCGATGACCAGTTCACCGTCCAGGGCCTCGCCCGGCGCCGCAAGCCGCGGCAGGGCGCGGCCACGGTAGGCCAGCAGCAGGTAGAGCAGGCGCACCGAGCTGCGCGACTCGCGCGTGATGCCAATCGCACTGTTTGCGTCGAGTTCGTCGAAGGGCCGGTGGGAGAAGAACAGCACGCTGCGCGACGGGCCCGGGCAGGCGATGCCGTAATCACCGAGGAGCTCGACCTGGCGCCCCAATTCGGACAGCGCACCCACCGGCACGACGCCCGCCGGGATGCGGCCGCTGGCGATCGCGGGGCCGGCTTCGCGCGGCGCAACGGGCACGAGCTCGCAGCCCGCCGGTGCGCCGTGATGCACGAACGCGCGCATGTTGAGATAGGGCGTGATCGCGATCGGGGTGGTGCCGTTCACCGCGGCGCTCCGTATCACCGCCCGTCGCCGAGCGGACGGTAATCGCCGCCGCGCTCGACCGGCTCGAAGCCCGCCAGCTCGATCAGCCGCTTCATCTCGCCGCGCGCGACCAGCTTCGGCGTGGGTGCGCCGGACGCATGCGCGACCTTCTCCATGCCGATCGTGCCGTCGAGGTCGTCCGCGCCCCAGGACAGGCCGGCCGCCGCTGTCTGCAGGCCGATCATCGGCCAGTAGGCCTTGATGTGCGGAATGTTGTCGAGCACGAGGCGCGACATCGCGATCACCTTGAGGTTCTCGAAGGGCGAGATCGCGCGCGGGCTGTCGGCGCCGTACTGCATCGCGAGCGGGATGAAGGAGACGAAGCCGCCGGTCCGATCCTGCAGTTCGCGCAGGCGGAACAGATGGTGCAGCCTTTCCTCGAGCGACTCGCCGAAGCCGAACAGCATCGTCGCGTTCGACGGAATGCCGAGCCGGTGGGCGCGCTCGTGGACGTCCAGCCAGTCGTCGGCGCCGAGCTTGTGGCGGAAGTGCTCCTGGCGGATGCGCTCGGAAAACATCTCTGCACCGCCCCCGGGCATGCCGTTCATGCCGGCGGCGCGCATCGCCGTCAGCACGGTTTCGAGCGGCAGCTTCGCGGTGCGCGCGAACCAGTGCATTTCGACCGCGGTGAACGCCTTGATGTACAGCGCCGGGTAGCGCTCGCGCAGCGCGGCGACCAGGGCCAGCGAACGCTGGTAGCCCCACTCGTGATTGAGGCCGCCGACGATGTGGACCTCGCGTGGCGCATGGCGGTCGACGGCCGCGAAGATCTCCTCCTCGGTCTGGACGTACGCATGACTCTCGCCCGGCTTGGCGGCGAAGCCGCAGAACTTGCAGTCGCGCACGCAGACGTTCGACGGGTTGATCTGGAGGTTGTCGACGAAGCTCGCGCGCCGGCCGTGGCGCGCGACGCGGGCGGCGTTCGCGAGGTCGCGCAGCTCGAACAGGCGCGCGGGACTGTCGTCACCGAAGAGTTCCAGCGCCGCGGCCTCGTCGAGGCGGGCGGGTACGGCGGTGGCCGGCATGAGGACGGACTGGTTCATGGGAATGCTCCGTTGGGTTGCGATGCCCGGAAGTGCCGGGCCAGGAACTCGGCGAGGCGACGCGAGCTCGCGTCGAGGTTGCGCAACAGGGTCGCGCGGTCGTCGGCGTGGTCGCTGACGGATTTCAGCAGTGCGCAGGGCGTGCCCTGCGCGGCGCAGCGCCGGGCGATGCGCTCGCCTTCCATGTCCACGAGGTCGGCGGTGGCAGCCAGGCGTCCGCGCACGGCGGCCTCGAACAGCGGCGCGCGCCGCGACACGAGGCGCGCGGTGCCGAGGTCGGACGGCAGCCACGGCACTTCGTCGATCGCCAGCGCATGGAACTCGTCGACGCCGACAGCGGTATCCGTTGCCTCGGCGACGCCGGCGATGCGCCGCAGATCGCCGATCGCGAGTCCATCGTGCAGCGCGCCCGCGATTCCGCAGTTCACCACTTCCGCCGGACGCACGGCCTCCAGCAGGTGATCGAGCGCGGCGTCCGCGGCATCGAGGCCCATGCCGCAGACCGCGACCAGCGCGTCGGTGGTCGGCACGTGGAAGAGCTCGTAGGGAACGTCGCGCAGCGGTGTCGCCTGCCACGCCTCGAGCAGGGGCCATGCTTCGACGAAGGTCGCGAACACGAAGGCCGTGCTCATGCAGGCGTGCCCGCGACCAGCCTCGAGCCCAGTTCCTGGATCGCGGCGCGCCCGGCGGCGCCGAGGCGGCGCGTGCGCGCGTTGACGTACAGCGCGATGTAGTCGCCGAGCACCTGTTCACCCATCTCCTGCGCGTGGCGGCGGATAAAGGCGTCGATGTCGGCATCACCGCCGGCCGCGAGCGTCATGGAACGGCGCAACAGGGCCTCCAGCGGAGCCGCGTAGTTCGCGTGCAGCTCGCGACGGATCATGTAGCAGCCGAGCGCGACCGGCAGGCCGGTCGACTCGCGCCACCAGTTGCCCAGATCGACGAGGCAGTGCAGTCCCATCGCGCGATAGGTCAAGCGGCTCTCGTGGATGACGACCCCGGCGTCGAAATCGCCGCGGCGCAAGCCGGGCACGATCTCGTCGTAGCGCACGTGGCGCGGCGCGGCCTCCGGCGCATAGAGCCTCGCGAGCGCGGCGCCCGTCGTGTGCGCGCCCGGCGCGACGAAGCGCGCGTGCGCGAGATCCGCGCGCGTCAGCGCCTCGCGGCTGAGAATCAGCGGGCCGTAGTCGTCGGTGATCGCGGCGCCGACGTCGAGCAGCTCGTAGTGCGGAGACAGCGCGCCGTACAGCGCGCAGGACACTTTGACGACGTCGTAGCGCCCCGCGAGCGCCGCTTCGTTCAGCGCCTCGATGTCACGCAGTTCCAGCGCGAGAACGGCGTCCGGCAGCGCCAGCCGGCCGGTCGCGATCCCGCCGACGACGTAAGTGTCGTTCGGGCAGGGCGTCACGCCGATGCGCAGCACCGTGCGGCCGTTCATGCGTCCACCAGGAAGCGCGTCACCGCATCGGCGAGGCGCGCCTCGTGACCGATGAAGAAGTGATCCGCGTCGGGAAAGGCGTGCAGCTCGCGCGCGCCGTGGCCCGCCGCGTGCAGTGCCTCGATGCGCTCTGCGGGACAGGCGAAATCACCCGGCGCGTAGAACAGCGCGCGCGGGAAGGGCAGCTCGAGTTGCGCCGGGTCGATCGCCCACTTCGTCAGCGGCGGCGAAATCAGGCCGAGCTTCGCGAGCGGGGCGCGCCCCGCAATCTCCAGTGCCGGCAGGCAGCCGAAGGAGTAGCCGATCACGCTCACCCGCGGCGTTGCCGGCAGCAGCCGGCGCAACGTGGCGTGGGCATGCCCGCAGTCCTCGCGGATCTCCGCTTCGTAGCGGGGGCAGGTCGAGTGCTCCCAGAACTCGCGCTGGTCGGGCGCGAGATCGCGCGCCGTCTCGCTGGCGCCGATGCCGCGGTAGTTGAAGCGGAGCACCGCGAGGCCCTGCGTCGCCAGCGCGGCGCTGAGGGCGGCGAGCACGTTGTTGTCCATGTCTCCCCCGAGGAACGGGTGCGGGGGACACAGCAGCACCGCTTCCGCCGGGGTGTCGATCCAGTCCGCATAGGCGAGCTTCGCCTCGAGCGCGAGGCCGCCGGCGTCGACCCTGAGCGATTCCTCGATCATGCGTCGCCCGCGAAGGCCCCGGGTGGCAGCCGCAGGTAATGCTCGAGCAGCAGCGGATCGTCGAAGTCCGCTTCGTCGAAATAAATCATCTGGGTCTCGCGCTGCCGCGGATGTCCCGCGTGGTAGAGGCCGGACGGAGTCAGCAGCTTGCACTCGGCGCGATGCGCGCCGCGCACGAGGCCGTCCTGGCCGAACAGGCTCGCGCGGTGACCGGCGAACGGCAGGTTCTCCAGTTCGTCGTAGCCGTGCAGCGCGTAGGCCGCGCGCGTCGCCGGCAGCTCGCCGGCCCTGGCGCGGCTGCGCACGGTGACCAGCTGGTGATGGCCCGCCGAGAAGTACAGCACGAGGTCCTGCGCGCCGCCGTCGAGCCCGGCGACGGTTTCAGGCACCACGGCGTCGAACTTGCCGGGCACGTCCTGCTCGAGGTGGAAGTGCTTCTTCGGCAGCGGCTTCGCGTAGGCCGCCGCCGCCCTCGCCTCCAGCCCGGCACCGGGGAAAATCTTGTAGTAGCAGCCGCAGTTCGACACCGACTCGACGAGCACCGGCCGCTCTTCGGCATCGAGGCTCAGGCGCACGGTCCAGCCGTCGAGCGGGCCCGCTTCCGGGTCGAACCTGGCGAGCTTCGGGTGCCGGGGATACCACAGCACGTAGACGAGCTGTCGCACGGACTGGCCCTGCAGCGTCTTCTCGTCGACGAAGGCGTACAGCGCCGGGGCGTCGCTGTCGACGGCCGGCGTCGCGGCGTGCAGATCGGCGCCGGTCAGCGACACGGTGCCGAAATGGTCGTACCCCGCCGGGTAGGCCCCGCCCTCCGTCACTTCCTGGACCACCAGCGGCGCGTGCTTGCGCAGCAGCGCCCAGTCGCTGGCGCCGATGCCGACCGGCGTCTGCATCCCGGCGGCGGGTTCCAGCAGCACGGACTGCCGGAAGTCCGGCGTCACCGGGCCGCGGTCGTCGTGCCAGTTGTGATAGGCGATCCAGCCTTCGATCACCGGCACCGCCGGCGCGGTCAGCAGCCGGCGCGCGAGGCGGCCCCGGTTCATGATCGACGACTCGACGTGGCCCGAGAGTTCGCCCCAGTAAGCGTCCAGCGCGGCCGTGTCGGCCAAGCCGTCGATCCGGGCAAGCTCGGCGGCGAGATGCGCGTCGTGGTCGCGCCGCACGGCGGCGCGCAGGGCCTCGCGCGGCGGCTCGCCGCCGAGGGACACGCCGTGGGTTTCGGCGAAGCGTTGAATCGCGGTTTCCGGCACGCGGTCGAGGGCGTGGGCGACGGCATCCCGGTCGAGCGCGGCGGCGTCCTCGACGAAGCGGCGGATGAAGTCGCGCTTCGCCGTCGCGTCGGCCAGCGTGGAATACGCCTGCATCCGGTAGCGCTGTGCGAGGTCGACCTGCAGGAACGGACGGTCGGTGACGACCTGGAAGCGCGCGTCCTGTGCGTCTTCCGCGCGTATCAGCGCGTGCACGTCGGCGGCGCCCGCTTGCGGTGGCAGGTCGGGAATCCGGCCGGTCGCCGCACAGCCGGCGAGCAGCGTGAGGCCGAGGGCGATGCCCACGCCGCGCAGCAATCTGGTCCTCATCGGTGGTGACTCACTTTGCGCCCGCTGCGACCGCACGCGTCAGCGCGTCCGCGCTGGCCGCGTATTCGATCGACGTGACCTTGAGGTGGTCGAGGTGCACGACGGTCACGAGCTTCTTCTGTGACGGCAGGGCGGTGGTCTTCGTCGCGTCACGGTCGAGGAAGATGCGGTAGACGTACTTCTGCATCTTCGGGATGGCGAACGTGTTGGTGACGAATTTCGGCATGCCGCTGACGTCGATGAGGTACATCGCGTGGGCCTCGGGCAGGTACTGCGCGGGCTTCGAACCGAAGGCCGCCTTGGCGAGCTTGTTCGCCGTCATGTCGCGGCTGAACATCAGGACCCGGGTGTGCTCGTCGACCCGGCCGGGCTTGCCGTGCTGGTCGTCGATGTTGAAGGCCTGCAGGGTGGCGCCCGGCGCGAGCGGGGTGTCGGTGGCAGCGTAGGCCACGACCGTCAGCGGCAGCAGCAGGGCAAGAGACAACAGGAATCGATGCATCGTGGGGTCCTCGGGGTACGTGGACTGCACAAAGCAAGACGGGGGCCAGCGGCTGCTCCCGTGGCGCAGAGGGCTGTAAGCTCAGGCACATGCCGGCGGCGGCCGGGCCGGACGGGTGCCGCGCGGAGGCTGCACGCCACCGCGGCGCGCAAGGAAGGTCTGCAAGATTCGTATGAAGTGGCGGGTCAGGGGGCGGGCGGCGGCGAGCTTTCCGCAGCCGGACAGCCGGCCACCGCGGCCGGCAGGGTCATCAGCACCTGCACCCGCCCGTCGACCGCGCAGGCCGGGACGTAGCCGATCGCGCCGGGCGTGGTGGCGACGAAGCGCAGCACCGCCTCGACGGAGGCGAGCACGTGCGGCGGGGACACGCCGTGGAAGTAGCGCTCGTTCCAGTAGGCGTCCATCGCGGCCGGCTCGAGCTCGAACACCGCCATCGAGAAGGCCGTGCGCAACGGGTCGCTCGCGGGAAGATTGACCGGCACCAGGCGTTCCCCGGCCGGCAGCGTGCGCAGCTTGCGCCGGAAGATGCTGGCGACGGCGGCCCGATCGAGCCGCGCCAGGTCGATGCCGGGTGCCCCGATCACCGCGATGCCGCCGGCCGCGGGGGGTTCCGCGCGCACGGTGCCGCCCGCCAGCAGGCCGAGCAGCGCCAGCATCCACCAGGCTCGGGCCTTCGCTGTCCGGCGCACGTCGTCGGCTGCGCTCAGAACAGCATGCTGAACGACATCTGCACCCCGTCTGGCGTGAGTTGCCGGTCGTCGCCGTCGCTGTATTCGAGCTTGAAGTTCAGCGGCGGCAGCGGCCGCCAGCCGAGGCCGAGCGTCGTGCGCCGCGCCGCGCGATCGCTGAGGCCGCTCCGGTAGTATTCGCCGCGGGTGATGCCGTAGACATCGCCGACGAGGCGCACGACGGCCTGCGCGAACACGCCCCAGTCGTCGCCGGCGCCGAGCCCGTCGTTGTCGCGCCAGGCGGCTTCGCCGGACAGCTCGAGGCGGCGCCAGCGCAGCAGGCCGTCGAGACCCACCGCATGCAGCGTGCCGGGCGTGTCCGCGAGCTCCAGCGCGGCGTAGGACGCGGCGATTTCCGCGCGATCGTCGAGGCAGTGGTAGCGGAGCTGGCCGCCGGCGGCGCGATGGAAGTTGTTCGTCAGGCCCGGGGCCGAGAGGTCCTCGAAGTCCTCGAAATCGGCGTCGCCGTACTTCGGGTCGAAGTCGTCGCTGTCGTCGGCGAAGACTGTCCAGTCCAGCGTGTTGCCGCCGAGCGCGACATTGCCGAGCAGGGCCGCGCCGCTGCCGTGGTCCGGGATCGGGAGCTGGGTCACCAGCGGGCGGCTGACCGTCCACACGAGCGGATCGGCGTGGACCTGGTTCCAGCGCCCGAACGGCGTCAGGTAACGCCCGACGCGCGCCGTCACGGCCGGCGTCAGCGCGTAGTCGACGTAGAGGCGCTCGACGGCCACCTCGATGTCACCGTTGGTGGCGCCCCGGTCGTCGACGACGACGAGGTGCTCGGCCTCGATTTCGGAGAAGACCTGCCAGCGCGGCGAGGGTTGCCAGATGGCGAACAGGCTCAGATCGCGCAGGTCGAGGCGCGCGTCGTCGCCTTCCAGGTTGCGCGCGACCAGCGAGGTATAGCCGCTCAGCGTGAAATCGAGCGCAGGCAGCTGCAGGCCGCGGCCGAGCGCGTACTGTGCGCCGTCGAGCCAGCCCGCGTCGGCCTGGCCGCTGCCGCCCGCGAGCGCGAGCGCGAGCGGCAGGCCCAGGCGTGCCTGTCGTCGGGCGTGAGCGCGTGAACGGGGTACGTTGTGCGGCATGATGCTCCAGGAGTCGGACGCGACGCTGCGTTGGCGGTTCTGGCGACCTGCCCTGCGGTGCGACAATGCGCCCGGGTGGTCCCGGACTTGCATCCGCATTCGCCGGGCCGGCTGCCGGCCGACACGCAGCCCGCAATATACAGGCCAATCGCCAGACTATGAGCAACACCGTCACCGTCGACCGCCGCCCCGTGCCGGGTGGCGCCGTGCCCGGACCCGATCGATGACGATCAGGCGTTCGCTGCTGCTCGCCTTCCTGCTCTTCAGCGTGCTGTTCGCGGCGTCGATGACCCTGCTCGCCTACACGCGCTCGCGCGCCGCGCTCGACGCCGAGATCCGGCTCAATCTCGCTTCCCAGGCCGAGACCCTCACGCAGCAGGTCGCCGCCGCCCTGTTCGAGCGCCTGCAGGACATCCACGGCTGGCAGCGGCTCGACGTGATGCAGGAAGTGAAGGTCGGCGACGTCGACAAGCGCCTCGCGCGTTACCTCCACGAGGTCCAGGCCGCCTACGGCGGCGTCTACTCGGATTTGTTCTGCGTGGCGGGAGACCGTGTGGTCGCCGCGAGCGACGCCGCGCTGATCGGCAGCCCTTACGTCGCCCCGCCGGCGTGGCTGGAACTGAATTACCAGGGCGACGCGCTGACCTTGTCGCGACCGGCGCCGCAGCGCGGGCGGCGGCTGATGGACCTCAGGGTCGCGATTCCCGATGCCTTCGGCGGCGCGCCGCTGGGCCACATCCATGCGCGCTACGACTGGGCCGAGATCGACGCGGCCCTCGCGCGCGCGGCAAGCGGTGGACGCGACGCCGTGCTGCTCGACGCGGCCGGTGCGGTGCTCGCGGGCTCACCGCGCCTGCGTGCGAGCCTGAAGGGCGCGGCGCCCGGCTTCCTGCCGGTCGGCAAGGCGTCCGGGGGGGCCTCGGTCATCGAGGTCGACGGCGCGCCGCTTCGCCTCGGCCGCCTGCTGGTGGGGGTCGCGCACGTCGGCGCCCACCGTGCGCTGCCGGATCTCGGCTGGTCGGTCGCGGTGCTGACGCCGGAAAACCTCGCGCTGGCGCCGGTGCGCGCCCTGCTGTGGTGGCTGCTGGCGGCGCTCGCCGCCATCGTGACGGTCGCGGCGGCCCTGGCCATGCTCCTCTCGGCGCGGACCGCGGGACCCATCCTCGCGCTGACGCGCTACACCCGCGAACTCGGGCGTGATCTCGACGCGCCGATGCGCACGATCGCCGGCAGCAGCGAGATCGTCGAACTCTGCGCGGCCTTCAACCGCATGATCGAGGATCTCAAGCGTTCCCGCGTGCACCTGATTCGCGCGAGCAAGCTGGCGGCCGTCGGCGAGATGGCGGCGCGCCTCGCCCACGAGGTGCGGACGCCGCTCGGCATCATCCGCTCGTCCGCGCAGCTCGTGAGTCGCCAGCCCGGCCTCGACGAGACCGGTCACGAGATGATGAGCTTCATGATCAACGAGTGCGACCGGATGAACGAACTCGTCACCGGCTTGCTCGACAGCGCCCGCCCGCGCGAGCCGGTGCTGGCGCCGGAGGATTTCCACGCCCTCGTCCATCACGTCGCCGAGCTTCTGCGCGAGCGCCTTGCCGCGCGCGGGATCCGGCTGGATCTCGCACTCGACGCCGACCCGCCGACCGTGCGCTGCGATCGCGGCCAGATGATCCAGGTGCTGATCAACCTGCTCGTCAACGCCCTGCAGGCGTCGCCGGCCGGCGGCCGGCTGCTCGTCGCCACCGCGACGGAAGGCGACGAGTTCCGGTTGACGGTCGACGACGAGGGGCCGGGCATCGCGCCGGCGCGCCGCGAGGAGATCCTCGAGCCCTTCGTCAGCGACCGGGCCGGCGGCATCGGGCTCGGCCTTTCGATCGTGCGCGAGATCGTCGTGATGCACCGGGGCCGGCTGACGATCGACGACAGCCCGCTGGGCGGCGCGCGCTTTACAATCCAGCTGCCGCGCAGCGCCGGCACCTGACGCATGGAACACCCGTGAGATGAGTACCCGCTACAACGTGCTGGTCGTCGACGACGAAGTGAAGATGCAGCGCATCCTCGAGATCATGCTGCGCGAGATGGAGCTCGACGTCGTGCGCGCCGGCAATGGTCGCGAGGCACTTGACGTCATCGCGCGCGAGCCGGTCGACCTCGTCATCACCGACATGCGCATGCCCGTGATGGACGGCATCGCGCTCGCGAAGGAGCTGCACGAGACGGGGCACACGATCCCGCTCATCGTGATCACGGCCCACAGCACCGTCGAGAGCGCGGTCGCCGCAATGAAATACGGCGCCGTCGACTACATCATGCGGCCCTTCGAGGTCGAGACCGTCGAACTCGCGGTGCGGCGTGCGCTCTCCCTCGGGCACATCCGGCGCGAGAACCAGTTCCTGCGCGAGGCGCTCGCCGAGGACTGGCACCACTTCGTCGGGCGCAGCCCGCCGATGCGCGAGCTGTATTCGCTGATCGAGCAGGTTGCGCGCAGCGATCTAAGCGTGCTCGTGGCCGGCGAGACCGGCACCGGCAAGGAGCTCGTCGCGCGCGCGATCCACGAGGCCTCCGGGCGCTCGGGCCTGTTCGTGCCGATCAACTGCGCCGGCATTCCGGAGACCCTGCTCGAGAGCGAGCTCTTCGGGCACGTGCGCGGCGCGTTCACGGGCGCGCAGGCCGAACGCATCGGCAAGTTCGAAATCGCCGACGGCGGCACGCTCTTCCTCGACGAGGTGACGGAGATGCCGGTCGAGCTGCAGACCCGCCTGCTGCGCGTGCTGCAGGAACGCTCGATCGAGCGCATCGGCAGCAATCGGTCGATCGCACTGGACACCCGTGTCATCGCCGCGACCAACCGCGACCCGAAGACGGCGGTCGCCGAGCGCAAGCTGCGCGAGGACGTGTATTACCGCCTGAACGGCTTCCGCATCGACGTGCCGCCGCTCCGCGAGCGCGGGGACGACATCGTGCTGCTCGCGGAGCATTTTCTCGACGCGCACTCGCGCAAGCAGGGCAAGCCGAGGCCCGTGCTGACGGACCTCGCGCGACGCCAGCTGCGCGCGCATCCCTGGCCCGGGAACGTGCGCGAACTCGAGAACCTGATGGCGCGCGTCACCCTGCTGAGCCCGGCGATGGCGGTCGAGGCGGCGCTCGCCCGCGAAATCGGCACGCCGGCGACGGCGCCTGTCCCGGCCGCGGAGACGGCGGTCGACAGCGACGACCTCCGCCTGCAGCCGCGGGTCGACGAACTCGAGAAGCGCCTCATCCTGCGCGCCCTCGACCTCGCCGGCGGCAACAAGGCGAAGGCCGCCCGGGTGCTCGAGATCAGTGAACGCACCCTGTGGTACAAGCTCAAGAAGCTGGGCCTGTCGCAGTGAGGGCGGCCTGAACCCGCGACCACCCGGCCCGGGCGAGGCGGCGTGAAACCCGGGCGCCACCGATTCAAAAGCGCGTGAGGCCCCGGTAGCATGCGCGGCATGAGAATGACCGCTGAGGAATTCCGGCGCTGGGACCGCAAGTCCGTGACGCTGGTCGGAATGTCGGGCGTCGGCAAGACGTATCTCTCGAGCCGGCTGCGCGCCGAGCACTGGTTCCATTACTCCGCGGACTACCGCATCGGCACGCGCTACCTGAGCGAACCCATCCTCGACAACATCAAGCGCCAGGCGATGCAGGTTCCCTTCCTGCGCGAGCTGCTGCGGTCGGATTCGATCTACATCTCGAACAACATCACCGTCGACAACCTGACGGCGGTGCTGACCTTCCTCGGCAAGCTCGGCGACCCGGCGCTCGGCGGACTGGATCTCGACGAGTTCAAGCGCCGCCAGCAGCTCTATCGCGATGCCGAGGTGTCGGCGATGCTCGACGTGCCCGAGTTCATCGCCAAGGCGCACGAGATCTACGGCTACCGGCATTTCGTCAACGACTCCGCGGGCAGCCTGTGCGAGCTCGACGACCCGCACGTGCTGCGCGTGCTCGCCGAGCACACGCTGATCGTCTATATCGAGGCGACCGAGGAGAACGGCCGCGAACTGCTGCGGCGGGCGGAGGCGGACCCCAAGCCCCTGTACTACCGACCGGCGTTCCTCGACACGCAGCTCGAGGCGTTCATGCGCGCGCGAGGCGTCCGGGAGGTGGCTGAAATCCGTCCGGACGATTTCGTGCTGTGGATGTTCCCGCGCCTGTTCGAGGCACGCATTCCGCGCTACGAGGCCATCGCCCGCGAGCACGGCTACACGATTCGTGCCGACGTGCTGGCGCAGGCGACGACCGAGGCCGGGTTCCTCGCCTGCATGGAGCAGATGCTGGAGGAATGAGCCGCGCGCGATGAACTCACGACTCGTCGCGGTCGGCCTGTCTTCACCTCTCCCGCTCCGGGAGAGGTCGCCGCCGAAGGCGGCGGGTGAGGGTCGCGTCAGTCGGCGCCGCGCCAACCGGAGACGACCCTCACCCGACACATCGCGGCCGGCCTCTCCCGGGGCGGGCTGTCTCTTAGTCACATCTGAGTTCGGGCGTAGGTTGGGCTGACGCAGGAAGCCCAACAGCGGGCGAAGCCAAAATGCCCTGCCTGCACCGTCACGGGCTCGAGGGTCGAATGGCCGCCGAGACCTCGGACACGGCGTGCCTGCCGGGGTCGCCGCCGTGCGTTGGGCTTCCTGCGTCAGCCCAACCTACTGACCGTGGCAGGGGCGAGTTCCCTCGATTCTCCGTGCCCTCCGAGTCCTCCGGGGTGAAAATCCGGCTTCCCGTGTCGCGAAAATGCCTGGTTGGACCACGGAGCGTACGGAGGACACGGAGACGGCACATGGCAGGAAAAAAATGTGACCAAGAGACAGCCCGGGGCGGGAGAGGCGAACATTTCAGGGGGCGGGGTCACGCACGCGCGTCCCGGGCCTAGCGCTCACCTGCGTCAGCCCAGGCCGCAGCGGACGACGCTCACCACACGTCGACGAAGCTGCGCGCGGCACGCCTGACCGGGCCCGCGCTCCGCAGGCCCCGCACGAGCCAGGCGCGGGTCTCGGCGGGGTCGATGACGGCGTCGATTTCCATCTGCGAGGCGACGTTCACGGCCTTGCCGTCGGCGTACATCTTCGCGAGCAGGCGCGCGTAGAGCGCCTGCCTCGCCTGCGGATCGGTTTCCGCGTCGAGTTCTTTGCGAAAGCCGAGCTGCACCGCGCCTTCGAGTCCCATCGGGCCGAATTCGCCGGTCGGCCAGGAGATCGTGAAGAAGGGGCGATGGAAGCTGCCGCCGCACATCGCCTGCGCGCCGAGGCCATAGCCCTTGCGCAGCACGACGGTGAACAGCGGCACCGTGAGATTCGCGCTGACGACGAGCAGCCGCGAGCCGCGCCGCACGGCGGCGGTCTTCTCGCTGTCGGGGCCGACCATGAAGCCCGGGGTGTCGCACAGCGACACCACCGGCACGCCGTAGGCGTCGCACAGCTGCAGGAAACGCGCGGCCTTCTCCGCGCCCGGGCCGTCGATCGCACCGCCGAGGTGGCGCGGGTCGTTCGCGATGAGCCCGAAGGCATGACCCTCGATGCGCAGGAACGCGGTGACGATGCCGACGCCGTAGTCGCGGCGCAGCTCGATGACCGAGCCGGTGTCGGCGAGGTGCTCGATCACCGCACGCACGTCGTAGACCCGCAGGCGGTTTTCCGGGACCAGGTGGCGCAGCACGCGCTGGTCGGCGCAGGACCAGTCCTGAACCCGGCCCTGGAAGCAGGACAGCAGCCGGCGCGTCATGGACGTTGCCTCCGCCTCGTCGCGCACGGCGATGTCGACGACGCCGTTCGCGCTCTGCACCTCGATCGGGCCGATCTCTTCCGGCGTGAAGCGTCCAAGCCCGCCGCCCTCGATCATGGCCGGGCCGGCGAGCCCGATGTTCGAGCTGGCGGTGGCGATGGTGATGTCGGCGCAGCCGAAAATCACCGCGTTGCCCGCGAAGCAGCGGCCGGAGTTGATGGCGATGCGTGGCGCGACGCCGGACAGTTGCGGCCAGGTGGCGAAGGTCGGCAGGTCGAGCCAGGCGCTGATGATGTCGTCGACGTCGACGTCGCCCGGGCGGCCGCCGCCGCCCTCGGTGTAGAACACGACCGGCAGCGCCCACTGCTGCGCGAGTTCGAACAGGCGGTCCTTCTTCTTGTGGTTGAACACGCCCTGCGTGCCGGCGAGCACGGTGTAGTCGTAGGCGAGCACCAGGCACCGCGCGGCCTCGTCGCCGAAGTGCGCGGCGTTCACCGTGCCGATGCCCCCGACCATGCCGTCGGCCGGGGTGTTGCGCTGGAGGTCGTCGAGGCTGCGCCGGCGCCGCTGGGCGGCGACGATCAGCGCGCCGTATTCGACGAAGCTGCCCGGGTCGCAGAGATCCTCCACGTTCTCCCGCGCCGTGCGGCTGCCGGTCCGGCGCCGCTTCGCGACCGCGTCCGGGCGGTTCGCATCCAGCGTCAGCGCGTGGCGGGCGCGCACTTCGTCGAGGTCTGCGCGCGGTGCGTCGAGGTCGATCTCGCGCGAGGCCGCGCCGGCGAGGTCGCCGCCGCCGTCCAGGCGCATGAAGACGAGCGCCTCGCCCTCGCCCAGGGTTTCCCCTGGCGCGGCCGCGAGCCCCGTGACGATGCCGGACGCGGGCGCCTCCACGAGGTGGTGCATCTTCATCGCCTCGAGCGTCACCACCGGCGTGCCGCGCGTGACGCGGCTGCCGACCTCGACGTCGATGCTGACGACGCTGCCGCGCATCGGTGCGACGACCGCGTCGCTGCCTGGCGGGGTTTCCTGCGCCCGGCTGGTGGCGGCGGGGGCTTGCGTCGTCGGCGCCAGCCGCGGTGGCGCGAGCGCCGTCGCGGCGGCGAACAGTTCGGCCGCGGCGTGCTCGACGAAGCGCGTCGTCAGCGCGGCGGCCTGCACGCGCGGGTCGCGCAGGATCGCACGTGCCAGCGGCAGGTTGGTGTCCACCCCTTCGATGCGGCATTCGGCCGCGGCGCGGTCGGCGCGCCGGGCCAGCGCCGCGAAGTCGAGCCCCTGGGTGCGCACGACGAGCTTCGCGATCATCGGGTCGAAGTTCGGGTTCAGCGCGTAGCCCGCATAGGCCGCGCTGTCCACGCGGATGCCCGGACCGCCCGGCATCTCGAAGCGCCCGATGGTGCCGCCGGCGGGCCTGGCCACGCCGTCCGCGCCGAAGGTTTCCGTGTTGATGCGCAGCTGGAGCGCGCAGTCGCGCGGAGCCGGGGGCGCCTCGGCGAGGCCGAGCTCCGCAAGCGTCGCGCCGTTGGCGACGCCGAACTGCAGCGCGACGAGGTCGAGCCCCAGCACTTCCTCGGTGACCGTGTGCTCTACCTGCAGGCGCGGATTGGCCTCGATGAACCAGCAGGCCTGCGCGGCGACGTCGACGAGGAACTCGAAGGTGCCGAGCCCGCGGTAGTCGACGGCGCGCGCCATGCGGCAGGCGGCTTCCAGCAGGCGGCTGCGCAGGCTCGCGGGCAGCGCGGGCGCCGGCGCGATCTCGATCAGCTTCTGGTGCCGGCGCTGCAGGCTGCAGTCACGCTCCCACAGGTGGACCACGCCGCCGCGGCCGTCGCCGAGGATCTGCACTTCGATGTGCCGCGCAGCGGCGACGTAGCGCTCCGCGTACAGCGTGCCGTCGCCGAAGGCGCCCCGCGCCTCGTCCGCGCAGCGGGTGAGCGCAGCCGCGACGTCGACGTCCGGTTCCAGCACCTGCATGCCGCGCCCGCCGCCGCCGGCGGCCGCCTTGATGACGAGCGTCGCCCCCGCACCCAGGGTCGCGGCGAAGGCGGCGACGTCTTCGGCGCTCGTGACGGCCCCGGAACCTTCCAGCACGGGCACGTCGCAGCGCGCCGCGAGCGCGCGCGCGGCGATCTTGTCGCCGAAGAGTTCGAGCTGCGCGGGTGTCGGACCCACCCACGTCAGGCCCGCATCGGCGACGCGCGCCGCGAAATCCGCGCGCTCGGCGAGAAAGCCGTAGCCGGGATGAATCGCGTCGCAGCCGGTCTCGCGCGCCGCCGCGAGCATCGCCTCCTGGTCCAGGTAGGCACGTGCGCCGCGACCGGGCAGGGCGACCCCGAGCTCCGCGCGCTGGCAATGCAGTCCGTCCGCATCGTCGCTGCCGTGAACGGCGACAGTGCCGATGCCGAGGTCCGCGGCGCTGCGGGCAATGCGAATTGCAATTTCGCCGCGATTGGCGATGAGCACGCGCCGGATCATCGTCCGGCGCCTTCGTCACGGGAGCACATGCGTCTGATACCTCGCAAGCCAGCAGGCGGGATTGAACGTCTCCGAGCGACGTTAACATTTTCCGCCGTGCCGGCTGAAACGCTCCGCGCACGCCCGCCCCCGGACCCGGCTCGTCCCCTCTCCCGCCCCGGGAGAGGCCGGCCGCGCAGGGGACGGGTGAGGGTCGTTTCATAATGGCGCAGCGCCGGCTCAGGCCACCCTCACCCGCCGCCTTCGGCGTCGACCTCTCCCGGAACGGGAGAGGTGAGAAGCTTTGCCTTCGGCGTGGGACCCCTCCATGGACTCGAGAGGTGAAGAGCTGCCCGCGCGACTTGCTATAGTCGCCGGCTGACCCTGGAAAGCTGACGAGGAACCGCCATGGTGAATGAGGGCGATCTGCTGTGGACGCCGGGCCCGGCGCGCATCGAAGAGGCCGAGCTGACGCGCTTCACGCGCTGGCTGGCGCGCGAGCGCGGCCTGCATTTCGACGACTACGACGCGCTGTGGGCCTGGTCGGTCGCGCATCTCGAGGATTTCTGGGCGGCCATCTGGGACTTCTTCGAGATCAAGGCGTCGACG
>Ga0255182_1000165_pt1 | contig 56296 bp, 48 predicted proteins | sample Atl_UVDOM_RepA_8_FD_188420 | JGI IMG/M metagenome (GOLD analysis project Ga0255182, IMG submission 188420) | Freshwater microbial communities from Altamaha River, Georgia, United States - Atl_UVDOM_RepA_8d | ecosystem: Environmental > Aquatic > Freshwater > River | place: USA: Georgia...
GTCGGTGTCGGTGTCGGTGTCGGTGTCGGTGTCGGTGTCGGCGTAGGCGTAGGCGTAGGCGTCGGTACAGGTGTGGGAGTTGGTGTGGCACTCGGCTGCGGGCACAAGGAGGCATCCTGTGCGCAAGTCAAGGCGCCATCACCGCGGTCGTTGGGATTGATGCTCACCGCAGGTGCATTGCCCTGTCCCGTGACATTGCTGACTGTGCCTCCCGTGACGATGGTCCCTGGAATGACCACGTTGACAGTGGTTTCGTCGCGCAAGGTCACCAGGGTTGTGGCGGGAGGCAGATTCCGATTGTCCGAGGCATTGCCCAGCAGATTGCCGGCGCCCGTGTTGCCTGCGTTACCGCCCCCATTGCCCCCGTTGCCGCCATTACCCGCGTTGCCATCTCCGCCGCCGTCAGCATTCGCTGCGTCGCCGTTACCCGCACCGTTACCGTCTTCTTCCTCTTCGTCCTGAGCAATCTCTTCCTCTGGTGTAATGGCAATATTGCCAGTGCCAATGGGCCAGTCGAGAAGACCGACCGGAGGGGAGTTGGGGTCACTGACCAGGCCGACATCGAAATTGGCATCGACACCCAGCGGCAGTGTGCCGAAGGGATTGTCCAGCTGGGTGCCGCCTCGGAACACGCCTGCCACAAGACCCTGTGGTGTGAGTTCACCCAGGTGGTCCGTGCCGCGGATGCCGATGGTGGCGAACGGGGTCTCCACGCGATATGCCTCCTTGTTCACATCGCCGATGGTGCCGGTGATGGTGCGGAAGCCGCCCTGGATCAGGCTCATGGTGGCACTGTCCTGTTGGCCATTGGATGCCTGGAAGCTGTAGTCGCTGATCTCGAAGATGGTGTCGGCCTTCAGCGCGATGATGGCGCCATCACTCAGGCGAAGCTGGGCATAGCCGTCAGCACTGGTCGTGAGCGTATCGCCAACGAAGACGTCGGCGCCGCGCGCCAGAGAACGTGTCGTGCCGTTCAATGTGGCAGAGACCTGGCCGGTGACCTTGACCACGAGTCCGACACTGCCTTCCTCTGCGGCCTGTGCGGCGAATCCCACAAGCAGCAGCGCAAGGCAGGCAAGTCGGAGTGTGCGGAACAAGGTCTTCGATCGGATCGTCATGGTGTTTGCTCGTCAATTCCTGGTGCTAGAGCTGGAACTTGAATCCTGCCTGGAATTTGGATCGTGTGTATTCGAACAGGGCGATATTGCTCTCGGCGCTGCTGTAATTCGCCTCGGCAGTGAATGTCAGGCTGCGCGAGTAGACCCAGCTCCAACCCACCGCTGCCGTTGTACTGGTGTCACTTCTGATGTCCTGGAAGAAGATCGGGTGCTCGTCATCGTGTCGCGTCTTTTGCCACGACACCCGCACAAAAGGCGTGTGGCTGCTGTTCAGTCGCCACAGCAGATTGTGCGACACACCATAGTAGTTGCGGCCGTTGTGCAGCCCGGCCTTGTCGCGCACACGATCATCGGCATAGAACACGGATAGACTGTTGGTGAAGTTTTCCGTCAACTTGGTCAGCGTGCCGGAAAGCAGGAATTGGTTGGTGTCCTTCAGGTCGTTGCGTGGCGAAGTGGCGGTGTTGTCGTTGCGCGTGGTGGAAATCGCAGCTGCAAGGCTTTGATACCAGCCATTCTGTCCTGCTCGCTGCCAGGCATTGTTGAGACGCAGAGAGCCCTGGAAGGCTTCCTTGTCCAGATACACTCGTTGCACCTGGAGGCTGTGCCTGAAGCGGTTCACCTCATTGCCCCAGCTGTAGGTCAGGTCGGCCAGTGCAAAGTCCATGTCGAATTGCGTGGTGCCCTGATTGTCGTGACGGTTCAACAGGAGATTGGCCTCCAGCGCCGTGTCACGGGTGAAGGGGCGGCGGTAGCCAAGGGCGACTGTCAGATCGGCGAAATCATCGCCAGTCTTCACGCCATCTTCCCCCAGCGCGATTTCACCGATCAGTGGTGTGTCAATCAAGCCATTGCTGGTGGCGCTGTTGATGTTGTTGTCGTGGCCCAGCAGGGGCGCCGCGGAAAAGGTGAAGGTGGAGCGCAGATTGTTGCGTCGATCCTGGATAAGCGCCAGAAAGGCCTGGATATTGTCCCGCACATTGGGGGGAGGATTGCTGGCAAGAACCTCGTTGAAAAGCGTTTCCGAGGCAGGCAGATTGTTGGTCAGCAAGTGCGCTCTGGCCAGTTCAAGTCGCGCGCGTTGACGCAGAATGCTGGTCTCCCCTGTGACCACGACACGTTCAAGAGCGAAGATCGCTTCATTGACATTGCCCGACTCCATTGCCGCAATGCCAAAGAGCAGATCGAATTCCGACTCTCCTTCCCAGGTACCCAACTGACTGTTGCCCAGCTCATAGGCCTGCGCGAACTGACCTGCGCTTATCAGCTGATTCAGCTGCTCGATGGGGGCGGCTGGCTGAGCCAGAACCCTTGCGCTGCAGGAAAGCAGCACAAGACAGATTGCTTGTTTCAGTCTCATGTGAGACCCCATGGCTGACAAACGGAAGGAGTGCCTTGCTTTATGTATCCTATTCCTGCGCGATCACTGGGTTCCAAGGACAGGCATTGAACAATTTTTCGGCAACTTTATCTCGAATTGTTCAATAATTAAACGCATGCCCTTAATTTCGTGGGAGATATGTGACGGGCTTCGAATACAGGGCCTTCCGCGGCATACCTTGCACTAGACAGGTTATCGACTCGAAGGCGCAAAACTTTGACAAGCTCTGGGGCCCTAGGTACTTTGCGTGCCCATCAGGAGTGTGTCGTATGTTCAGAGTTCACAGCGTTGTGCCCCTCGCCATTCTTGCCCTGCATGGAACTGTCGGCCACACACAGGAAGCGCCTGCGGCCCGCAACAATCTGGGCCTGGGCGCCTATTACAGTACCGGCGATTACGGGCTGGAGGATGACACCTCGATCCTTTTCCTGCCCGTGTCCTTCGAGCGCAGCATTGGCAACTGGAATCTGCAGATAGCTACCGGGCATCTGCAGATCAGCGGCTATGGCAACGTACTGGTGAATGTAGGGGGGGTGGGGCGCAATGAGTTCGTGGAACTGGACGAGACCATTGGCACGTCCACTTCACGAGGCGTGGGAGACACAGTGCTGTCGGCCACCTACCAGTGGCCTGGCGACGGGCAGAGCGGCGTGTTTCTGGATATCGGCGTTGAGGTGAAGCTCCCCAGCGCTGATGAGAACAAGGGGCATGGCACTGGCGAGCTGGATTACGGCGGGCAGGTGGATGTCTACAAGCTGCTGGGACGCACCACGGTGTTTTCCACCCTGGGCTACAAGTTTCGCGGGAAGTCGACACTGTTCGACCAGATGACGGACTCAGCCTTTGTCTCGCTTGGATTCTCGCAGCCGGTGAACGAGCGATGGAGTTATGGCCTGATCTATGATTTTCGCGAGGCCGCTTCCGCCACTTCGGGTGAGACCCATGAGCTGTTGCCCTATGTGTCCTGGGCACCTGCACAGTCCTGGTCTCTCATGCTGTACGCCGCGAAAGGGTTCACCATTGACAGTCCCGATGTTGCCGTAGGCTTGCAGTTGGGGCGACGCTGGTAGCAATCCTCGCACTGCGCGGCGCACTCTCAGATGCGCATAGGCTGCACGCGGCTGGGCAGGAGCGAAGGGCGCTCGACCGGCCGGATACGCTGGAACGGCGGCAGGTCCGGGCGTTGAATTCGCTCGGGGACACTGCTGCGATCCAGCGGCGCTTCTGACACTTCCTGTTCTGCTTCCTGCGCTACCGCAACCGTTTCCGGCGGCATTGCCGCTGCATCGACTGTTTCAGCTGCGGTTTCTGCAAGTACTGCCACGGCCTGCACCACCGGGGCAGTATGGGAGTCGCTGATCAGTTCTATCGCCGGCTCGGAGGGAGCTGCGGCCTGGGCGATGGCGTCAGCGGTTGCCACCCTGTCAATTGGAGTCGCGACTACTGGCTCGGGCGCTGATTCATTGAGAGTTTGCGGCGCCGTTTGTCTTTCCAGCACGGGTGCCCTTGCCAATTCGATCTGCATGGCCGGTTCCTGCACGGCAGGTTCCGCAATCAGTGCGGCGGAGTTTTCAACACCCACCCCGGTATCATCCATTGATTCGTCTGCCAGCGATCTTGCAAGCTCAATACGCACGGTTTGCTCGATCGTCGGCGTGTCGACGACAGGAGCAAGGGGCTGCTGCTGATCGGATTGTTCGTCTTGATCCGCAGCGCCGGTGAAGAACGGCGAAGGGCCTCCCGTGCCACCGAAGCCACTGCCGCCAAATTCGCCGGATTTCCCCGTGCCGCCGATGCCACTGCCGCCATCGTCGCCTTCACCGCCGCCAATGACAGTACCAAGGCTGGTCGCCGCCATAATCAGACTTGCAGCAAAAAGCAGGGCCGCCAGGAGCATGGTGGCCGGGTATCGGCGCAGCGCAAGAATCGCTCTAGGCATGGTGGTCGTCCTCGTCCGCGGGGCTCACGGGCAATTCGGCATCAAAGTGGAACACGCCAAAGTTCATGCGATGGTTCCTGTCAGGGCCGTTCTCGTCGCGCTTCTGCAATTGCAGCGCCGCACGATTCATGGTGGTCAGAGCGGTCATGCCCGTCTGTCTGGCCAGATCCGCAAGTGTCTGAATCGACTCCGGGCTGAGCTTGTCATAATAGACGCTTCTATCGAAATAGGAAGGTGAATGACCGAGCAGGTTGTGTGCGCCGGCACTCAGATGGTCGTGGATATTCTTGCCAAAGAAGAAGGCTTTCTCATCAAAACCCTTGTCCGGGGTAAAAGCGCCTGTATTGAGTGTCACGCGATTGGTGTCGTCCAGTGTCGCAATCCCCAGGTGCAGCCATTCGTCCAGAATCACGCGCGGACGAATGTCCTGACGGCAGACGATTTCCACCAGATCGTCAAAAGTTCTGCCGCTTGACGGTCGAACGCTGGAGCGCAAGGGCAGGGCGAGTGGCGCACCCGTGTCGTCCACAAACTCGGGAGAGCCAAGCCAAACGCCGATGATCTGGGCGCCGGCCGATATGGTGTGCGGCGTCTGGCGAGCTTCTTCCCGCTCTGTGCGCAGTCGCTTGACATCCTTTCTGTGCACCCCAGTGAGGAGCGTGATCCGGCTGTCTGTCTGGCGTTTGTTGCCAGCCTGGAATTCATGGTCGGCCACTTCCACATAAATGCTCTTGAGCAGATTGATCAGATAGGGGTAAGTGATCTGTCGGGCAAGCAGCAAGCGGACAAGTGGCCGCAGCAACTTGCGCAACGCATTTACGAGGGCGGCAGGCGGTTGGCCTGGCGCATCAGTGGTGTTCTGGTGTTCTGTCATGGCACTGGAGTATAGCGGAAGAGTGGGAATCGTTCCCACAGGTTTGTGGTGAATTCAGCCTCCTCTGCTTGACGTGGGAATTATTCCCACCTATTCTCGCCTTAGCCTGAACAAAGCCAATTCACCAGCAGCGAAAGGATTTCATGCGCTCGCAACCTCTCACGCAATCACCGGAATCTCGACTTGGTGCCATTCACGCTGCGGGCACTGGTTTCCTGAGTGTTCGCCTGCAGGATGGGCGCATGCTCGCGTGGTCCGAGTTTGGTGCACCCCGGGGATTCCCGATTATTTATGTGCACGAAGCAGGCAGCTGCAGACTGGAAGCGGCCTTTTTCGAGGCCGAGGCTCGACGCAGTGGCTTCCGGCTTCTGGCCGTGGATCGACCCGGACTCGGCGAGTCGGAAGGGTATGCAAAAATGACACGAGACAGCTGCGCCGACGATCTGCTGCAGCTTTCCGCTCACCTCGGATTGAAGGAATTCGGCATCTTGTCTTCCGGGGCCGGATTGTCAATTGCCCTTGCTGCCGCGGCACAGGCGCCGGCACGGGTGAAATTGGTGCTTGGTGTGTCCAGTCAACTGCCGGTCTGCAGCACGCAGGAAAGTCGTGCCTGCCGCGTGCTGCGCAGTACCCTCGCCACTGCGCTGCAGTGTATGCTCGCTCTGCGGCTGGCTTTCGCGAACTCCACACCGGAACAATATCTGCGCAGGCTGTCCGAATCCTTCGCCTACGCCGATCGTCGACTTCTGGACGATCCGGCGATCCGGTGCAAGCTGACCCAGAGCACGTGTGAAGCCGTGCGGCACGGTGTCAGCGGCGTCGCACGCGATACAGTCATGGCGCTGGCGCCTTTGAATCTGCCTGTGGCGTCACTCTCCATGCCGGTACACGTCTGGCTGGGTGGGGTCGAACATCTTGCCCCGTACAGCAGCGTCCCTTCCTACATTCACTGCCTGCCGCGTGGGTCACTGCATCGTCTGGCTAATCATGGTCGTTACTTCTTCTGGCGATACAGTGAGAGCGTGTTTGCGACGGCTGTGCGTATCCTGCAAGGAGATGTGACGGCCAATCAACCCCGCCCGGGCAGCGATCAGCGGCACGTTCATTGCGATCCGCGTGCATTGGCGGTATTGGCCGGCTAATGTGGCTGATGCAGGTCAAAGTCACACACATGGTGACTGAAGTGCAGATCTCCCAGGCTGCTCTCGGGATGCTGTCGGTTTTCGATGACTTTGTACGCGCCACTCTCGATGAAAACTTCCATCAGACTCTGATCCACTGCTCCCGCGCGTGCTTCCTTCTGCAGAATATCGAGTGCGAAATCGGCCGGAACCGCTGCCTTGTAGGGGCGATCAGAGGCTGTCAGAGCATCGAAGATGTCGCAGATCGTCATGATCTTTGAGGCGAATGGGATGTCTTCCGCACGCCTGCCCTCTGGGTAACCACTTCCGTTGAGTTTTTCATGATGCGCACCTGCGATCTCAGGCACTCTGCGGAACTCCTCCGTCCATGGAATCAATTGCAGGAAATTGCGGGTATGGGTCACATGGGATTCGATTTCCAGGCGCTCGTCGCGCGACAGACTGCCTTTTGGAATGGACAACATAGCGAACTCGTATTCGTTGACGATGGCAAATCCATGCCGTCGCTCGAAAGGCGGGTTGTAAGCTGCGAGTCTTTGCAGATCATTTGCGCTCGCATTTTCCAGAATGCTGGGTTCATTTGCTTTCAGGATGGTTTCGAAAAAGTCATCGAGTCTCTTTAGTTCGAGCTGCAGCGCGTGTTCGATCCGCCCGGCTTTCGCGGCGGTATGTATGCCTTTGTGGTAGAGCTGCAACTGTTGCTGCAAGGCACGTGTCTTGAGCTTTTCCTTCGCCAGGAGAATTCGGTAGTGAATGCTGTTGATATTCTCGTGGCCCAGTTTCTTCGACTTGACCAGCACGGATTCGCGCACTCCAACCTTGCCGAAATCATGCAGCAGCGCGGCATAACGCAATTCACGTATGCTGGCTTCGGATTGCACCTCGCAGCAATGTTTTGGGTGTGTGTCGATGCTGACTGCGCGAGCCAGTGCCACACACAACTCTGCAACTCGGAAGGAATGCCCGCTTGTGGTGGGGTCACGCTGTTCGATCGCCATGACCGAGGCCTTCACGAAGCCTTCGAAAAGTCTGCGGATATCGTTGTGCAGGAGGGCATTCTCGATCGCCACGCCGGCCTGTCCCGCCAGTGCCTGAAGTAGTCTGCAGGTTGCGTCGTCGAACGGCAGTATGTTCTTTTGTGTCTCGATACCCGGAGTCAGTCTTGCATCGCGATGCGTCTTGCGATTGATGAACTGCAACACGGCAATCACGTTCTTGCTCTTGTTCAGCGCTGGCAGGGTCAGCATGCTGACGGTCCTGTAGCCCGTACCCTCGTCGAAACTCTTGTTGAAACCATAGGGCGCTGAGCGAGGTATTTCGTAGGCGTCCGCGATGTTCAGCGCCTCCCGCGTCAGTGCCACGTAGCCGGCTATGGATTGGCTGTTCAAAGGAAAGCGGCGCTCTTCGAACGGGAAGTCCATCGAGTCGTTCTGTGTGAGCTTGAAGGTGATATGCGCTTCCTCGGCATTCACCAGAAACAGCGAGGCCGCGTCACAGTTCGAGATGTTCTGTCCTTCCGTGAGGATTTTGCGCAACAGAACGGCAAGATCGTTCTCGGAGGCCAGGGCAATGCCGACACTGGCCAGCTTGTCGAGATTGCCCTCGATACTCTCCAGAGCTTCCTGGCTGTCGCGTGCGCGACGACGGGCGATCCAGGTCTCGCAGGCGTTCTGCAGTATCTTGCGAGATTGTGACAGGGGATAACCCGGTGCGAAGAGAATGTCGCATTCCGTGGTTGCGGCGTCAGTGCTCATCAGAAGAGCATCGGGCAGGGCGGTACGCCAGCGTTCCGGCTCTGCCGACTGGAGCAGTGTCTCGTCGAGCATCACCAGGGCGGGATCGGCAGAAATGGCTTCCTCAAGGCTGGCAACGGCGTGCAATTGAAGTGCAGAGAGGTCGAGTTGACGCCAGAACGGGGATGAAAGACTGCCTGCGCCGAGGCACACGGTGAGAATACTGGTGCGAGTGGTCTGCCCTGCAGAGTTGAACGACAAGGCCGATGCTCCCTGATCCATCTGCTGTCAACACGATTGGATGACTTTTGCTCGGTCAGTGTAGCTCACGCTTCAGAGCTTGGCGACGGGGTTCTACAATGCGAAAAGGCACCGCAAGAGGCTGTGGTGCCTTTTCGAGATAAACAGCGGCGAGCCGATCTTCAACGACTGAAGCTGGCGGCCCCGACACTGCTTGTGGCTTGGCGGGCGCTCGCCAGGAGTCGGAAGTGCGGCTTGCTGTTGCGAGCAGCTGCTGCTTCTGCTGCCAGAATGTCCTTGATGAACTTGTCCAGCATCTGCCGTGCTTCAGACTGATACCGGAATGGGCCGATATTGCTGCCCTCTCTGGTTCGGAAGTACCAGAGGCCCCCATTGTCAAAAACACGCTCTGTTCGTTGCGGGATGACGCGATCTGACCTGTCTTGCTTGCGAAGGCTTGTCATGATGGTGCTCCTCTTGTTGTCTCCGTCAGCTCAGGCCTGCGAACTGCATCGTGCTCCAATGAGCGCGGGGCCGGCAGGCCTGAGCTGACGAGTGACCCGAAAGTAGTATGACGATTCGAAGCTGAGAAGAGCGCAAATAGCATGCCATTCGCGCGCTGCAGCGAGAGTGCCATGGCACTCTTTTTTGACGATGATTCGGCTTTTAATTCAAATGGTTACGTGACTTCATCGGAGATTTTCAGAAGAGGTGGTTTTGTCTTTTTGGTCAATGCCTTAGGTGATGAAATTAAAGAAATGAATTTTTCCATGTCCGACGTGTTGTCAATGGAAGTTGCAGTGGGCTTGAGCACTATTTATCCATTGAAAACAATCTGTTGGAGCTTCTCAGCAGGAAAAAATATTTCTGGATTGGACTGTTCAAGTGCTTCACGAGAAGCTGCGCTCATGAGCGATTGCGTTGGCGATTGCGAGATCCTCTTGTGTGTTGATGTTCAAATAATCTCCCGGGCGAATACCGGGCACGCTGAGCATGGCGTTTGCCTGAGACCGGATGAACTGCAGGGGGCTGTAAAGCCCCATTTGCAGGGCTTCGCCGAGGCGTTCTGCCAGCGACAGCTCCCAAAGTGAAAACAAGGGTTGCCACTGCGCTCCGGTCTGCAACCAGCCTACCCTGCCGTCACTCGCAATCATGCAGTCCAACAGGCGTTGCACCAGATCGGGTTCAAACCACGGGACATCGCCCGGGAAACAGGCGATGTGTGTGCAGCAAGGCTCGCTTTGCCTGGCCCAGCACATGGTGGCGTGAATCCCGGCCAGCGGTCCGGAATCCATGGAAACGAGGTCGGGAATCAACGGCAGGTCGAACTCTTCGTAGCGTGAGAAATCTCTGTTGACGTTGATGACAAGTCGGCAGGTCTGCTGCGAGGCTGATTCGATGATCCATTCGATGATCCGTTTGTGGCCGACCCGGATCAGAGGCTTGTGTTGATAGTGCAGGCGGGAGCCTCGACCGCCTGCCAGGATGACACCACAAATACGGGTTTCAGAGGGCTTCACGGTATGCTCGACGGGTGGGAGAAGTCTTGCAGGCACTGTTCACAACTAGTTTGCTCACAATATTCACAATTGAATATATAAAGGCAGTGTGGGAGAATCGCGCACTTCAGAAGCCGACAAAATTCTCTTAAGCTCTTGAATTTAAAGAACTTAAACAGAAAGCCAGCGAGCTGGCAAGCGTGGCGGCTTCGGGCAGACAATGTGAAGGCATCAATCGGACGGCTCACCGGGACGCTTCGGTTCGATGATTTTCCGGATGACAATGACTGGCGGAACGCAAAGGCACGCCGATAGTAGAGGGTAATTCATGCAAGTTTCCATCGAGACAATTTCCGAACTCGAGCGACGAATGACAGTCGGAGTTCCTGCTGCAGTTGTCGAAAGTGCCGTCATGGCCAAGCTCCAGGAGGCCGCTGGCAATGTGCGCCTCAATGGTTTCCGCAAGGGCAAGATTCCCTTGAAGGTCATCAAGGGGCGCTATGGCAAGGGTGTTCGTCAGGAAGTGGTCGGCGAAGTCATGAGTCGAACCTACTATCAAGCGATTGCCGAGCAGAATCTCAAGCCTGCAGGTCAGCCTCGCATAGAGCCAAGATCGATTGCCGAAGGCAAGGATCTGGAATATGTCGCGACGTTCGAAGTGTTTCCCGAAGTCACGCTCGGCGACTTCAAGGAACTGAAAGTCGAGAAACTTGTTTCTCAGGTTGAAGACGAGAATATCGACAAGATGATCGAGACCCTGCGTCAGCAGCGTCAGACCTGGGAGCCGGTCAATCGGCAGAGCAAGACCAAGGATCGTCTCAATATCGACTATGTCGGAACAATGGATGGCGTAGAGTTCGCCGGGGGTTCAGCCAAGGGCGCCAATCTGATCCTGGGTTCGCAGCGCATGATCGACGGTTTCGAGAAGGGCCTGACGAAGAAGAAGGCTGGCGATGAAGTGGTGCTTGATCTGGTGTTTCCCGATGACTACCAGAACAAGGAACTGGCCGGCAAGCCGGTGAAATTCGAAATCAAGATCAATTCCGTGAGCGCCCCGGTATTGCCCGAACTCAACGACGAGTTCTTTGCAGTGTTTGGCATTGAAGAGGGCGGGCTGGAAGCCTTCCGCAAGGAAGTGGCGGCCAATATGGAGCGCGAACTCAAGAACGCCAGCAAGGCCAAGGTGAAAAGCCGGCTCATGGAACAATTGCTTGCGCAAAACAAGATCAGCTTGCCGAAGAGCCTGGTGCAGGGCGAGATCAACGCCTTGCGTCAGCAGGCGCTGCAGCAGTTCGGGGGTGGCAAGCAGAGCATCGATCCGTCTTTGCTCCCCGACGAACTGTTCGTCGAGCAGGCGCAGAAGCGCATCGCGCTGGGGCTGATCCTTGGTGAGGTTATCAAGAGCCGCGGCCTGAAGGCTGATCCTGCGTTGGTGAAATCGACGATTGAAGACATTGCGTCGACATACGAGACCCCCGAACAGGTCGTCCGCTGGTACTACAGCAACAAGGAACAACTGGCTTCCGTTGAGTCTTCCGTCCTGGAAGATCAGGCATTTGAAGCTATTCTCGCGGATGCAAAAGTGAAGGAAAAGCGCGTCAGCTATGATGACGCCATCAAGCCGGACGCGGCAAAAGCAGACAAGAAGTAACGGGATCATATGGATCACAGGCAGGAACTGACCGTGTCAACACTGGTGCCGATGGTTGTCGAACAGACGGCGCGCGGAGAGCGCTCCTATGACATTTATTCACGTCTGCTGAAAGAACGTGTGATCTTCGTGGTGGGTCAGGTGGAAGACTACATGGCCAATCTCGTGGTTGCGCAATTGCTCTTTCTGGAGTCCGAGAACCCGGACAAGGACATTCATCTCTATATCAACTCACCTGGCGGTTCCGTGACTGCCGGGTTGTCGATATACGACACCATGCAGTTCATCAAGCCGGATGTCAGCACCATGTGTATCGGTCAAGCGGCAAGCATGGGCGCCTTGCTGCTTGCAGGTGGTACCAAGGGCAAGCGTTTTGCCTTGCCGCACTCTCGCATGATGATTCACCAACCCAGTGGCGGTGCGCAGGGACAGGCGTCCGACATCGAAATACAGGCCAACGAGATCATCAAGTTGCGCCATCAGCTCAATCACATCATGGCCATGCATACCGGCAAAGACCTTGAGACGATCGCCAGAGACACCGAGCGCGACAATTTCATGAGTGCCAGCGAAGGCGTCGAGTATGGTCTGATTGACAGAGTTCTCAGCCGACGGGTGATGTAGCCTCCGCGGTTGAACGGAATTCTTTCCGCAGACTTGAGAACCTGGAAGTCCTGCCGATGATCACTGACAAGGCCCGTGGCCTGCAGCCGGCAGCGGCCCGTATTGCTATTGGAGAGCGCCTGAAAGTCCTGTAATCTGGGCTGGCGTCGAATTTGAGGATTAGTTCAATGTCTGATGATCGTTTCAACAAGGGCGATGACAGCGGCAAGTTGCTTTACTGCTCTTTCTGCGGCAAGAGTCAGCACGAAGTTCGCAAGCTGATTGCAGGGCCCTCCGTATTCGTCTGTGATGAATGCGTCGATCTGTGCAATGACATCATTCGAGAGGAAATCCAGGAAAAGGACGGCGAGGGTGCAAGCCGCAAGCTGCCTATTCCCGAAGAGATCAAAAGCACCCTGGACGAGTACGTCATCGGGCAGGAGCGCGCGAAGAAGGTCCTCGCGGTCGCCGTTTACAATCACTACAAGCGGCTCAACTACGAACACTCTGCTGGCGGCGTCGAGCTGGGCAAGAGCAATATCCTGATGGTCGGTCCTACCGGTACAGGCAAGACGCTTCTTGCAGAGACTCTGGCTCGCTTGCTCGATGTGCCTTTCACAATCGCCGATGCCACGACCTTGACGGAGGCGGGCTACGTCGGTGAAGACGTCGAGAACATCATTCAGAAGCTATTGCAGAAGTGCGACTACGATGTGGAAAAGGCGCAGATCGGCATTGTTTATATCGACGAGATCGACAAGATTTCCCGCAAGTCCGATAACCCCTCCATCACTCGCGATGTCTCAGGTGAAGGCGTGCAGCAGGCCTTGCTGAAGCTGATCGAGGGCACAGTTGCGTCAGTGCCGCCTCAGGGCGGTCGAAAGCATCCACAACAGGAGTTTCTGCAGGTCGATACATCCAACATCCTGTTCATCTGCGGGGGCGCTTTCGCAGGCTTGGACAAGATCATTCGGGATCGCTCTGAAAAGGGCGGTATTGGTTTTGGTGCGGAAGTCCGCAGCAAGGACCTGGAGCAGAAAACAGGCGAGACCCTGCGTGATGTGGAGCCGGAGGATCTGGTGAAGTACGGCCTCATTCCCGAGTTTGTCGGCCGACTGCCGATGATTGCCACGTTGGACGAACTCGATCTCGATGCGCTCGTTCGAATTCTGAAGGAGCCGAGGAATGCGTTGATCAAGCAATATCAGAAGCTCTTTGAAATGGAAGGGGTGGAGATCCAGTTTCGTGATGAAGCGCTCAAGGCAGTCGCTCAGAAAGCCAAGGAGCGCAAGACCGGGGCTCGCGGTTTGCGCTCGATCATGGAAAGTGTGCTGCTGGACACCATGTACAAGATTCCCTCCATGGAGCAGGTCAGCAAGGTCATCATCGATTCCGCAGTGATCAACGGAGAGTCCGAACCACTTCTTGTTTACGAGAACAGAGAGCAGCAGTCCAGGACCGCGACCGAAGAGCATTGAGTTGTTTCTTTGGTTGTTGCAAGGCCGGCGAACATTGCAATTGCAGAAGAGCGCCCCAAGGATAGTGCCTGAATATCATTGAGTTCAGTTTGCCACTCCGTATTTTCAGGATGTAATTATGGGTCTTCATGCCGAGTCCTCAGAAGTCGCGAAAAACGTGTTGCCGCTGCTGCCCTTGCGCGATGTAGTGGTTTATCCCCAGATCGTCCAGCCCTTGTTCGTGGGCAGACCCAAATCCATCAAGGCACTCGAAGCGGCGATGTCTGCAGGCAAGCAGGTCTTGCTGGTGGCTCAGAAGAATCCGACAGATGATGATCCTGGTGCCCGTGATGTCTTCGAGATCGGCACAATAGCCAGCATTCTTCAGCTCATTCGACTGCCTGACGGGACTGTCAAGGTTTTGGTGGAGGGCGTCAATCGTGCCCGTATCAAGGCCGTGGACTACGACGCTGACTACTTCCAGGCAAGCATTGCCGTGTTGATACCCGAGCCAATGCCCGCTAAGCAGTCCGAACTCCTCGTGCGCTCGCTTCTCACCCAGTTTGAACAGTATGTTCAGCTGAGCAAGAAGATTCCTCCGGAGGTCATGACATCCATATCCAGCATTGATGAGCCTGGTCGATTGGTTGACACGATTGCCTCACACATGGCGCTGCAGGTTCAGGAAAAGCAGAACCTACTGGAGCTTGTTGGCCTGCAGGCACGTATCGAACACTTGATGAGTCTCATCGAATCTGAGATCGATCTGTTTCAAGTGGAGAAACGCATCCGCGGCCGCGTCAAGAAGCAGATGGAAAAGAGTCAGCGCGAGTACTACCTGAATGAGCAGATGAAAGCCATTCAGAAGGAAATGGGCGAACTTGATGACTCTCCCAATGAAGCCGAGGAGTTGAAACAGAAGATCGAAGCTGCGGGGATGCCTGCTGAAGCGAAAGACAAGGCATTGTCCGAGCTGAACAAGTTGCGCATGATGTCGCCGATGTCTTCCGAGGCATCCGTCGTGCGCACGTATATTGACTGGATGGTTAATATTCCGTGGAAGGCGCGCAGCAAGGTCAGATTCGATCTCGAGAAGGCGGAGCAGGTTCTCGAGAATGATCACTACGGACTGGAAGAGGTCAAGACGCGGATTCTGGAGTATCTGGCTGTACAGAAGCGAGTCAAGAAGTTGAAAGGGCCGATTCTCTGTCTGGTCGGTCCGCCAGGAGTCGGCAAGACTTCTCTGGGAGAGTCGATCGCTCGCGCGACCAACAGGAAGTTCGTGCGCATGGCCTTGGGGGGCGTGCGTGATGAAGCCGAGATTCGCGGGCATCGACGAACCTACATTGGCTCCTTGCCTGGCAAGCTGTTGCAAAAGCTTGCCAAGGTTGGAGTGCGCAATCCGCTGTTCCTGCTCGATGAAATAGACAAGATGGGCATGGACAACCGCGGCGATCCGGCATCGGCACTCCTGGAAGTGCTCGACCCGGAACAGAATCACAGTTTCAATGATCATTATCTTGAAGTGGACTATGACCTTTCCGAAGTGATGTTCGTGTGCACTTCCAACACGATGAACATTCCCGGCCCCCTGCTTGACCGCATGGAAATCATTCGCCTTCCGGGGTACACGGAGGACGAGAAGATCAATATCGCCACGCGCTATCTGGTCCCCAAACAGCAACAGAACAACGGCATACAGCCCGGCGAACTGGTGATAGGGGAAGAGACGGTCAAGGATCTTGTCCGCTACTACACGCGTGAGGCCGGCGTACGCAGTCTCGAGCGCGAGATTGCCAAAATCTGCCGCAAGGTTGTCAAGCAGCATTCTTCCTTGAAGAAACCCGAACCTGTGGTCCTGAGCAGCGAGCTACTGGAGAAGTACTCCGGCGTTCGTAAATTCGATTTCGGCGTCGCTGAAGAGACAAATCTTGTTGGACAGGTCAACGGCCTTGCCTGGACCCAGGTTGGTGGCGAGCTGTTGACCATTGAAGCCGTGGCCCTTGAAGGCAAGGGCAAGACCATCAAGACGGGCTCTTTGGGGGATGTGATGCAGGAGTCCATCCAGGCTGCCATCACCGTTGTGCGCAGCAGAGCGTCGGCACTTGGTCTGCAACCTGGATTCCATGAGACAGTCGATCTGCATATCCATGTTCCGGAAGGGGCCACGCCCAAGGACGGCCCCAGTGCGGGCATAGGCATGTGCACAGCCCTCGTGTCGGCATTGACATCGATTCCAGTCAGGGCGGATGTGGCCATGACGGGCGAGATAACGTTGCGTGGCCAAGTGCTTCGAATAGGGGGGCTGAAGGAGAAATTGCTCGCGGCACATCGTGGCAAGATCAAGACGGTGATCATTCCGGCGGACAACGAAAGGGACTTGAAGGAAATCCCCGACAACGTCAAGGCGGAACTGGAGATCAAGCCGGTACGATGGATCGATCAAGTTCTGGAGATCGCTTTGGAGTATCAGCCGATTCCTGTTTCTGACGACTTGATGGCAAAACCGGGTCGTGGCGCAAGCGCAGATGAGGGCGAGCAGAGCAAGGAAGAATTGCCCGTAAATACGCACTGAATCACAGCACGCCGCTGGGTATTCAGTTGACACAGCTTTCCGTGGCTTGGTATAAAGTGCCGGCCGTAATGAATGGAAATCCTTCTCTTGTAAGGAAAATCCGACAAAATATGCATGTTCTGGGTGGCAATTGAATAGTCATTTCGCCGCGTGAAAATCTGGTAATTATTCAACATAGAAAAATAAGGGGACAACGTGAACAAGTCAGAATTGATTGATGCTGTGGCAGTGGGTGCCGATATTCCGAAGGCGACAGCAGGGCGAGTGATTGATGCGATGATCGAAGCGATCACAGATTCGCTCAAGAAGAGCGATCCGGTTGTGCTGGTCGGTTTCGGCACTTTCACAACCAAGGAGCGCGCCGCTCGCCAAGGCAGAAATCCCCAGACTGGCGCGTCAATAGAGATCAAGGCAGCCAAAGTACCGACATTCAAGGCCGGTAAAGCGCTCAAGGATTCCGTCAATCTCTGAACGGGTATTCCAGATTCGCTGGTCGGGAAGCCGCGTGCATCGATACCAGCATGGCGGCTGAATGAACCTGGCTTGGCTGTGCAGTTACTTTCAGGCCGCTGGCTCGCGAATACACAAGGCGCATCCTAGATGCGCCTTTTTAGTTTAAAAGGGACGCTGGAAGCAGTCTTGCTCATCAGAGTCCCGAGACAGACTTCGACATCACCACAGGGTTAGATATGCTGCAGACCATACGCGACAATTCGCAGGGACTTATCGCCAAACTCGTCATTGGATTCATCATTGCTATCATGGCCCTCTTCGGGGTCGAGTCCATCATGAGTGGTTTCGTGACCAATCCCACTGTTGCCGAAGTGAACGGGGAGGAAATCACCGAGCCTGAGCTTACAACCAGCGTGCAGAATCTTCTGGCGTCTGTGGGTGGCAACCTGGAATCACTTGATGAGGATCTCATTCGTCAGGTGGCACTGAATCAAATCATCGAAGACAGATTGCTGCGTCAGGCGGCAAAGGATGCGTCACTGGTGATATCCAGTGATGCGATTGATCTTCAGATCATCAACAACCCGCAGTTCCAGGTCGGCGGTGTGTTCAATTCCGATCTCGCTGTACGAACAATGGCGACTCAGGGCTTCACGGTGGCGTCCTACCGTCAGGCGCTCGCCGACCAGATGGTCGTCGGCCAGATTGCCAATGCCTTTGCCTCCTCAGGTTTCGTGACTCAAAGCGAGCTTGAGAGAATTGCCGCGTTGTCATCCCAGACCAGGGATTTCCGTTTTCTGTCAGTCACGCTTGGCAATCGTACGGCCGGAGAGCCCATTCCTGCAGACCAGATCGAGACCTATTACCAGAACAATCAGTCGCGCTTCATGATTGAGGAAGAGGTAGCGATCGATTACGTGGTGCTGGACAAGGCTGACATTTTTGCCGAGGTGCAGGTCAGTGACGAAGATGTCCTTGCTCGCTATGAGGAAGAACGTGCGGCGTCCAGTGCATCCACTCAGCGTCGCGCTTCGCATATCCTTCTGGAGATCGGCGCGGGTGCCACGGAAGACTCCGTCGTGGCGGCAGCAGCGGCTCTAAAGGCGCGCCTTGATGCAGGTGAGGATTTTGGCGCTCTCGCACTGGAAGCCTCTATCGACACGGTGTCAGCAGAGCAGGGGGGCGATATCGGGTTCTCGGACGGAACAGCTTTCCCCGCGGCGGTAGAGCAGGCACTGGCTGCCATGGAAGTCGGGCAGGTATCCGAGCCAGTGGTGACTGAATTCGGTGTCCACCTGGTGAAATTGACCGAATATGATGTCAATGAGTTTCCTTCCTTCGAGGAGTCTGCGGATCGCATCCGGCGTGAACTCAGCAGCGCGGAAGTGGATGAGATTTACTTTGCCCGACTGGAAACGCTTGCCAATCTGGCCTTCGAAACAGCGGATCTGTCCGAGATATCCCAGGAGCTTTCCCTGACGATTCAACAGAGTGAACTGTTCCCTCGCTCTGGCGGTTTCTCTGAGATCACCACCAATGCCAATGTGATTGCTGCCGCTTTCTCCGATGAGGTGCTGGTGGATGGCAATAACAGCGAAGTCGTGGAAATGGGCAGTGATCGCGCGCTGGTGCTGCACATCAATACGCATAACGAAGAGTCCTTGCGCAGCCTCGAGGAAGTGCGAGGGGAAGTTGCGGCCATTCTGCGTACTGAGATGGAGAAGGAACGTGCTGCTGCTCTTGGCGAGCAACTGTTGTCAGCCTTGCGTTCCGGGCAGGCGATAGACCAATTGCTGGTGGACAACGAACTGCAGTGGATTGTGCAGACGAACGCGGCACGCGATCAGTCGGGACTGAATTCCGAGGTGTTGCGGAATGTCTTTGCCTTGTCTGCGCCGGCCGAGGGCCAGTCGGAGTTCAGCGGATTTGCGCTTGGCAATGGCACGTACATAGTAGCGGAACTGCAGCGCGTGAACCGCGGTTCGCTGGATCAAATGGAGTCGAGCGAACGCGAGGAGCTGGTGCGTTCATTCGTGGAGAGAGACGGGCGCGCCGCCTTCGATGCCTTCTTGGCCAATACACGCAATAATGCCGATATTTACGAAAACCTGACTCCCGCAGCCAGTTTCTGAGTTTTTTCGACTCAGTTCAGATTGTCCAGCCCCGGGTGGAGCACCAGTGCCTGCCCGGGATGGATCAAGTCCCCCGCGGCGATGCCATTCCATGCGGCCAGCTCCGCGACACCAACGCCGAACTCCTGAGCGATCCGAGACAAGGAATCTCCTGCCTTCACGGTATAGATCTGTGGTGCGGCCGTTTCAGGAGCACCACCGGCCTGCACGACCACTGTATCGGACTTCACCTGCAATACCTGACCTGGCTTCAGGATCGAGTCCAGGGAAATGGCATTCATTTCTGCCAAAGCACGTACACTCAGATTGTAGCGGTTTGCAATGTGCCAAAGGGTGTCACCAGAACGCACGGTATACTGCGGGCTGGAATCCGGCGGTGCCACAGGGCGAGAACTGGAGCCGATATACTGGGGTGCATCCGGGATTGGCAGCGGAGTGCCGGGGGTGTAGGCACGGGGTATGAGCAGGGACTCTCCGGCAATGATGCGGCTGCCATTCAGCCCGTTGGCCTGCTGCAGAGCGCTGACGTCTGTCCTGAACTGACGGGCGATCTTGCTAAGACTGTCGCCACTCTGCACTACGTAGCGATCCCATGTGACCTGCGGCCGTTCCGGCGCACTGGCTAGCGCTGTCAGGAATTCCTCTTTGCGCCCGATTGGCAGAAGAAGGTTGTGCGGACCGTCGGGGTGGGTGGCCCACTGTCTGAATCCAGGATTGAGCTGATAAAGCTCCACGGGATCGAGGCCGGCAAGGCTCGCGGCGAACTGCAGGTCCATCTGAAAGCCGATTTCGACTGTTTCGACGACGCGCTCGTTCTTGATGTCCGCCAGTTCCACTCCGTAATGATCACGTGCGGCGACAAGTTGGCTCAGCGCGATCAGCTTCGGGATGTATTCCCGTGTTACGGAGGGGAGGTTCAATGACCAGAAGTCGGTCGGGCGCTCTCGTGCAATATTGCGATCGATTGCCTTTTGTATATTACCTGGTCCGGCATTGTAAGCAGCAAGTGCGAGGAGCCAGTCCCGGTTGAAGGTTTCGTGAAGTGCGGCGAGATAGTCGAGAGCGGCCTCTGTGGAGGCGAGAGGGTCGCGTCTGCCGTCATACCACCAGTCCTGCTTCAGACCGAGACCACGGGCGGTAGCCCCCTGGATCTGCCACATCCCCACCACGTTCCCGGGGGCTGCGGCATTGGGGTTGAATGCACTTTCCACGATGGGTAACAGAGCCAGTTCTGCAGGCATGCCACGGCGTTCCAGACTTTCCGCAATCTCGAACATGAAGGGTCCGGCGCGTTCAGTACTGACGCGAAGGAGATTGGCGTTCTTCTGGTAGAAGGCCAGCTGTTCCTGAATCTGCCTGTTGTCGACTCCTGCAGAGAGTTGGAAGCCGTTGGAAAGTCTCGCCCAGATGTCCTGAAAGGCTGATTCATCTGCAGGCAGTACTCCTTCAGCCGATATCTGGACCCTGGCAGCCGCACCGCGATTGGCAATCGCTCGACCGATGATGGATTCATTGTCAGCCAGAGCGGCATCGTCCGAAACTCCGCTCCCGTCATTGACGACGGAGCAGGCGCTCAGCAGAACACTGGTTGCGATGGCAAGTGACAGTTTATTGAGTGGCAAATGGCGCAGTGAAATCAAAATTAAGCCCGGTAATACAAAGTGTTATGGCTATTTATCAAGCCGGAGTCGCGTTGGCGGCAGCCTGTTTCATCCCTTGAATCCGTCCTTCCAGCGTCTCAACTGAGTGAAAATCTCAAGCTCGCTGACATGATCGGGGCCGAATTGTGTCCGGATTATTGCAGACAGCTCCTCACTACGACAGCGCAGAAACGGATTAGTTCGCAGTTCCTTGCCGATTGTCGAGGGTAATGTCGGCAGGCCATGCTGGCGAAGGCTGACGCACTCCGCCATTCTCTCCTGGCAAGCGATATTATCCGGTTCGACGTGCAAGGCAAAGTGCAGGTTGCTCAAGGTGTACTCGTGCGTGCAGTACACAAGCGTCTCGCGAGGAAGCTGAGCCAGTAGGTGCAACGAGTTCAGAAGTTGTGACGGGGTCCCTTCCCGCAGTCTTCCACAACCCGCTGAAAAGAGCGTATCTCCACATAAAACAATTGGTTGTGAATTAAAGCTTGTTTCGTTTGTGAAGTAAGCGACATGATCGAGCGTATGTCCGGGTACTTCCAGAACATGAAACACCGTTCCCAGTACCGCTATGTCCTGCCCGTGCACAACGTGATGGGTCAATCCCGGGATGCTGTCATTGTGCGGGCCATACACCCGAGCCATCGGAAAGTGTTGCCGCAGGGGCAGGATTCCACCCGTATGATCGGGGTGATGATGCGTGATCAGAATATCGGTCAAGTCCGCGCCCAGTGCTTGCAGGGTTGCCAGCACCACCGAAGCATCCCCCGGATCGACTACGACTGTCTCCGGCTGGTCTGACCGTCGAAGCATCCAGATGTAATTGTCCTCAAAGGCCTGTATGGGCGAGATCTGCAGATTCATGGCATTTGATTTTCAAGGAAGAAGGACGCGATCATAGCCACCGCCGCCAAATAGACAAGTCTGCATGCCATGAAATTCAAGACAGCCATAGCCGATCGATTGAAGCGCCGCCACCGGCTGCCCGAGCCCGGCGCATTGTTTCAGGACATGGGGCTGTGGCTTGATACGCCGCTGGGCAAGGCCTTGCTGGAAAGCGAACGGCAGGTGATGGCACCAGTACTGGCGCGCATTTTCGGCTATCACTTCCTGCAGATTGGGGTGAGTGCGACGTCCCTGCTTGACGAGTCTCCCGTAGGTCATCGATTTCTCTTCGTGCCACAGGGCAGTGCGAGGTCCGGGCATCCTGTGGCCGACTGCGAAGCCTTGCCCCTGCAGACGGACAGCGTGGATGCCGTGCTCATCCATCATGCTCTCGATTACACACCGGATTCGCATCGATTGCTGCGTGAGGCGTCGCGGGTTCTGATGCCGGGCGGCAAGCTGCTCATCGCTGGCTTCAATCCACGCAGTACCTGGGGCATTCGCCGCCTGGCGCGTGTCGGTACGAGCTTGCCGTGGAGCGCGCGCTTCATTTCCAGCAACAGGGTCTGCGACTGGCTCAAACTTCTTGAGTTCAGCATCGAGCGAGTGAGCCACTGCGCTTATCTGCTTCCCTTTACCCATCCGAGAGTGGTGCAATTGGCGCCCGCGCTGGAGCGAGCAGGCAAGCGTCTGGACGCGCCTGTGGGGGCAGCCTATGTCATCGTGGCCTGCAAGCAGGTGATGCCCGTGACTCCCGTCCTGCCGCGCTGGCCGCGCATATCCCGTCCGCTCATTGCGAGAACGCTTGGTGAGCCCGCAAGGGCGCGACCTCAGGCGGCTCGTCACGATGTGCCGCATTGATATCACCACGAGAAGACCAAGCGTGTCACAGCAGATCGAGATATACACAGATGGAGCATGCAAGGGCAATCCGGGGAAAGGGGGCTGGGGTGTGCTTCTGCGCTACAAGGGGCATGAGAAGCGTCTCTATGGTGGCGAGCATCACACCACCAACAATCGCATGGAACTGATGGCCGTCATCAAGGGCCTGGACGCTCTCAAGCGGGAATCCTGTGATGTGCGCGTGGTGAGTGACTCGACCTATGTCTTGAAGGGAATTTCGGAGTGGCTGCCCAACTGGAAGAAGCGTGGCTGGAAGACGGCGGCGAAGAAGCCTGTATTGAATGCCGACTTGTGGATGCAGCTGGATGCGCTCGCGGCTCGGCACAACGTCGACTGGCAATGGGTGAAGGGTCACAATGGCCATGTCGAGAACGAGATTGCCGACGAACTGGCCAATCTTGGAATCGAAACACTGGCATCGCAGACGCCCTGATCGCGTCAAAAAGGCAGCAAGCACATGCGACAAATCGTACTGGATACTGAAACCACTGGTCTCGATGCCGCCCAAGGGCACAGGGTGATTGAGATCGGCTGTGTAGAGATCGAGAACAGGCGGCTGACCGGTCGTCACTTTCACTGCTATCTCAACCCGGATCGTGAGATCGACGAGGGGGCTGTGCAAGTACATGGCATCACTTCCGAATTTCTGGCAGACAAGCCACGCTTTGCGCAGGTGCTGGATGACTTCCTGCAGTTTGTTGCCGGCGCGGAACTCATCATCCACAACGCCCCTTTCGACTTGAGTTTCCTCGACAGCGAACTGGCGCTTGCCGGCAGCCAGCACGTCTCGATGCAGACCTTGTGTCCTGTCACCGACACGCTGCAGATGGCTCGCAAGAAGCACCCAGGACAGCGCAACAGTCTGGATGCCCTTTGCAAGCGCTATGAGGTCGACAATTCCCAGCGTGACTTGCACGGCGCATTGCTGGATGCCGAGATTCTTGCCGACGTGTATCTGGCGATGACGGGAGGTCAGACCAACCTGCTGCTCGCCAGTGAGGAAGTCGCGGTACAGGCCAGTGAAGCCGAACCGGGCAGACTCGACATTGCCCGTGGCATCCTTCCGGTGAGTAGTCCCGATGACGAGGAGTTGCAGGCACACGCGCGCTTTCTGGAAAGAATCAACAAGGCCAGCAAGAACAAGTGCCTCTGGCTTGCGGCAGAAGGTCCCGGGCTGTCGTGAGCCTCGCGCCGTCCTCCACTGCGGCGATCCTCTCGCTGCGGGACGTGCCAGACAACGCGCGTTGCGTGTTGGTGGATGAATCGCAGCTTGTCCTGCGTGCGGGGGAAGTGTACTGGCCAGCGAGCTTGCTCAAGCGTTTGCTGGATCCGATGACACAAGCGGTGGCGCTGGATGTCGCGAATGATTCCTGCATTTACGCCCTTTCCTGTGAGCTCACCCGGCTCCCGCAGCACGAGGCCTCTCACTGCAATCCCCGGTTGTTGCTGCAATCCAGCATTCCAGAGGTGTTTGCGCACGCCGGCAAGGCGCTGCAACTGATTCACTGGATCCGAAGTCATCGCCATTGCGGCTTCTGCGGCTCGCGGCTGGCGGCACAAGCAGTCGAGCGCGCCTTGCAATGCCCCCAGTGCCAGCACAGGGTATTTCCGCGTATCAGCCCATGCGTGATAGTGCTGGTACAGCGCGAAAGACAGATTCTTCTGGCGCGCCATGCCGGCCGAGGCAGCGGTACGTTCAGTTGTCTGGCAGGCTTCATGGAAGTCGGTGAGACACCGGAACAGACAATCTGCCGCGAAGTGAGGGAGGAAACGGCCATAGAGGTGTGCAATATTCGCTATATCCGCAGTCAATCCTGGCCTTTCCCATCGCAATTGATGCTCGGCTTTCACGCCGACTATGCCGGTGGTGAGATTCAGGTGGATGGGCACGAGATACTGGAGGCGAGCTGGTTCGATGCTGATGAACTGCCGTCCGCCTTGCCGCCTCCCTTCAGTGTCGCCGGTCAACTCATTGCGCTATTCTTGCAGGCCAACAACGTCTGATGTCATAGCGGCTGTGCAAGGAGCAGGTTCTTGGAGCACTTCATCGAATACGGGCTGTTTCTGGCCAAACTGGTGACCCTCGTGGTGGCCTTCGTTTTCATTCTCGGCATTCTGGTATCTGCGGGCAGCAAGGGGCGCAAGGGCGCAGGCCGTGGCCAGATCACCATCACGCATCTCAACGTAGAGCTGGAGGAGATGCGGGATGCCATGAAGAAGGCGATCTACGACAAGGCGAGCTACAAGCGGGAGCTGAAAGAGGAGAAAAAGCGCCTCAAACAGGAAGAGCGCGAGCGAAAGCAGCAGATCAGGCGCGAGACTCAAGGTGAGTCGGAGCATGATGATTCTTCCAAGAAAAGAGTCTATGTCATTGATTTCAATGGCGACATGGAAGCCAGTGATGTGGAATCTCTGCGTGAAGAGATCACTGCAATCCTGGAGCTGGCCACGCCTCGCGACGAAGTGCTGCTGCGGCTGGAAAGTCCAGGAGGCATGGTGCACGCCTACGGTCTTGCCTCGTCTCAGCTGGATCGCATCAAGTCTCAGAAAGTGCCGCTCACCATTTGTGTGGACAAGGTGGCCGCCAGCGGCGGCTACATGATGGCCTGTCTGGCCGATCGTCTGGTGGCTGCACCTTTCGCGATCCTGGGTTCCATCGGTGTTCTGGTGCAATTGCCCAATTTCAACCGACTGCTGCGCAAGCACGATGTGGATTACGAGACCATCAGCGCTGGGGAGTTCAAGACGACCCTGACCACCTTCGGCGAGATCACGCAAAAGGGGCGCGACAAGGTCAAGGAGGACGTCGAGGAGATGCATGGTCTCTTCAAAGCCTGGGTCAAGGACCATCGTCCTGCTGTCGACATCGACTCGATCGCCACCGGCGAGACATGGGTCGGGGTGCAGGCGCTCGAGAAGTCCATGATCGACGAGATCATGACGAGCGATGAGTGCATCGTGAATGCATGTGAAGAGGCCGAGGTTTTCGCGGTGCATTTCGAGATCCGTCGTACCCTGAGCGACAAGCTTGGCGCCGCGATTCACAAGGGCGTGGACATGGCTGCCCGGGCGTGGCTCAGGCGTGCACGAGACTCTTCCTACTATTCCTGACCTCGGGGGTGTTGCATGGAGGATGCGCAGAGACTCTACCGCGCGTATGAAGTCTCGGAGAGTGTGGAAGACTCGGGATCGGTTTTCACGGGTCGGGTGGTGCTCAAGCGAATCGCTGATCTGCCGGCCGGAGATGTCCTGATACGGCTCGCCTTTTCCTCCCTCAATTACAAGGACGCCCTGTCTGCAGCGGGCAATCGCGGCGTCACGCGCGCCTATCCACACGTCCCCGGGATCGATGCCGCAGGTATCGTGGTGGAGTCCGCCGACGTTCGCTTCAGCCCGGGAGAGCCGGTGATCGTCACCGGACATGACCTCGGCATGAACACGGCAGGAGGGTTCGCCGAATACATCCGGGTGCCTGCCGAATGGGTGGTGCGCTTGCCGCAAGGCATGTCGCTGCGCCAGAGCATGCTGCTCGGGACGGCGGGCCTGACTGCCGCACTGAGTGTCGACAAACTGCTGGGCAATGGTCTGACACCTGACCATGGTGATGTGCTGGTGAGTGGGGCGACCGGTGGGGTGGGCAGTGTCGCCGTGTCGCTGCTTGCCACTCTCGGTTTCTCGGTCACTGCCTGCACTGGCAAGGCGTCCGAAGCCGAATACCTGCATGCCCTGGGGGCTAAAAAGGTGATATCACGCAGCGAGGTGCTGGATGCTGGCAACAAACCGTTGCTGAAACCGCGCTGGGCAGGTGCGGTCGATGTTGCTGGCGGCGCCTTGCTCAGCTCCATCATCCGCAGCTTGAACTTCGGGGGCAGTGTCGCCTGTTGCGGGCTTGTCAGCGCGGCAGAGTTTTCCGTGACCATCTATCCCTTCATCCTGCGCAATGTGAATCTGCTCGGCGTGGATTCGGTCAATATCGACCGTGCGAAGCGCTGTGAGATGTGGCGTCGGCTGGCCGGAGAGTGGCAGATACGCCAGCTTCCCCTGATGGAGAAATTAATTGTATTCAGCGAGTTAAATGAAGAACTTGAAGTTTTGCTGCGGGGTGAGGGGAAGGGCAGGCGCATCCTCGATGTCTGCGCCTGAGTCTGCGTTCATCCGTTGGTGCTGGTTCTGCGACGGAACAAGGGCACCGGGTTGAGGACGCTGGCCTGATAGGCGTCCTGGAAGTCCTGGAAACGACACGCTGCTGCGTCCAGATTCTGGTCTGCACGCATGGCGAAGGCATTGAAGCCGCAGCGTGACATGTAGAAGAGCTGGTCGCACAGAACATCCCCGATGGCTCGCAACTCACCTGCATAGGCCAGGTTCTGGCGAAGTTCACGTGCCGATGAATAGGCGCGACCATCCGTGAATACCGGAAAGTCGAGAGCGATCAATGGAATATGCGCAAGCCAGGGCGCGATCGACTCGGGCAACTCGATGTTCTTGAGCCATACTCCCGTGCGACCCTGGCGCAGCGGCAGACCTTCCCGCAGTTCCAGCCAGCTTTGCAGCGGCAGGATCACATCCTGGCCATCCAGGTCGCGCAGTGCCTGCGCATCGACTGGCTCGCGCAGCAAGACCCATTGATCGTCGACGATTGCTCGATCCTTAATCAGCCTTGCCATACAGCGCCTCCTTGAATGGCTCCATGCCGATGCGACGATAAGTGTCCACAAAGCGTTCCTCATTTTCGCGGTGTTGCTCGAACACGCTGATCAGCTTTTCCATGACATCGGGAATGTCTTCCTGTGCGAAAGAGGGCCCGACGATATCTCCCAATGCCGTCACGTTCTCTGCTGAGCCGCCCAGGGAGACCTGGTAGTACTCCTCTCCTTTCTTGTCGACTCCCAGGATGCCGATATTCCCAACGTGATGATGACCGCAGGCGTTCATGCAGCCGGAAATGTTGACGCTGAGCTTGCCGATGTTGCGCAGACGCTCCGAGTCATCGAAGCGACGCTGGATGGATTCGGCTATCGGGATCGACTTGGCATTGGCCAGCGAGCAGAAGTCACCCCCTGGGCAGCAGACGATGTCTGTCAGCAGACCCAGATTGGGAGCATGGAGGTCCTGGCTCTTCAGGGCTTTCCACAATGCATGCAGATCCTTGCGGGCAACATCGGCCAGCACAAGGTTCTGCTCGTGGGTGACACGCAGCTCGCCGAAACTGTAGCGGTCCGCCAGATCGGCGACGAAGCGCATCTGCTCGCTGGTGATGTCGCCTGGTGCGATGCCGGTGGCCTTGAGGCAGAGTGTGACGATGCTGTATCCCGGCATCTTGTGCGCGTTGACATTCTGGCTGTGCCATGCCGAGAACAGGACATCGGTGTTCAGGGCGTGCTCGAGTTCGGGGCTGAAGGCATCCAGAGCAAGATAGGCCGGGTCCTTGAAGAAAGCCTTGCAGCGTTGAAATTCCGCTTCGGTCAGTGTGAGCGGGCCGTCCTTCAATGCCAGCCATTCCTTTTCCACTTTTTCCTGGAACTTGTCGACACCTGTTTCCTTCACCAGAATCTTGATGCGCGCCTTGTACTTGTTGTCGCGGCGCCCTTCGCGGTTGTAGACGCGCAGAATGGCGTCAAGGTAACTCAGCAGGTGCTGCCATGGCAGGAAGGCACGGATCTGCTTGCCGATCACCGGGGTGCGTCCAAGGCCGCCGCCCGCCAGCACTCGGAAGCCCAGTTCACCCTGCTCATTGCGAACGATGAACAAGCCGATGTCATGCACCTGGGTGGCAGCCTGATCGTCCTGCGTGCCGCACACGGCAATCTTGAACTTGCGCGGCAGAAACGCGAATTCCGGATGGAACGTGGACCACTGACGGATGATTTCACACCAGGGACGACTGTCCTCGATTTCATTGGCGGCAGCGCCGGCGAACTGGTCCGTGGTGGTATTGCGGATGCAGTTGCCACTGGTCTGGATGGCATGCATTTCGACTTCAGCCAGGTGCGCCAGAATATCCGGGACGTCGGCAATGGCGGGCCAGTTGAACTGGATGTTCTGGCGCGTGGTGAAGTGTCCGTAACCTTTATCGAAGTGATCCGCAATGTAAGCCAGCTTGCGCAGTTGCGTGCTGGAAAGCATGCCGTACGGGATGGCGATTCTCAGCATTGGCGCAAGACGCTGCACATAAAGCCCATTCTGCAGTCGCAGCGGCAGGAACTCTGCCGGGGCCAGTTCGCCACGCAGAAAACGTGCTGTCTGATCGCGAAACTGCGCGATGCGGTCGGCCAGCATTTGGTGATCGTAATTGTCGTATCGGTACATGTTGCGGCAGCTTTTATGGATTCACGGTTGGTCGTATGGGAAATCCCGGCGCTGGTGGCGGGGGCCGGCAATTGTAAATAATGCCCTGCTCAAGTGCCAGTTTCGGCCTCTGCAACAGTGGGACACCGCACGGCGGAATTTCCTTTCGCAAAAAATTTTTGCTTGCTTGTGAAGCGTTTGCCATTAGAATGCCGTCGTGTTTTTTCCCCGGAACCCACTTCAGGAAGGTCATGTCATGAGTCACCACGACGCCAGCGAACACCCCGTCATTGATGAGAACGAACTGGACTCGAACAGCCGCGCCGATACGCTGGCCTTGTTCGCTCTGGTCGTCATCGTTGTGACCATGGCCGTGTTCTTCGCCAGCCGTTGATCGTTTTCTGCCAGCCGGCATTGACCGCAGGGTTTCCCGCACAATGCCGGCTGGTCTACCTCCTCAGTTCAGGACCAGGTTCACCACCGTCGCCACCGTCAGCACGAACAGCACGGTGAAGATCAAGGCCGCCACCACGAAGCCCTTGATGCTGCCACTGGCAAAATCGCGCTCCTTGTTCTTGCGGTTCTGCACTCCGAAACTCGCCTGCATCACACTCAGCATCATTTTCCAGAAACTCAGTTTCGGTGTTGCTGCGCCGTTGTCTTGATCCTTTGATTCCTGTTCACTCATTTTCACGATTCCTGAGGGCGCACATCGCGCCCTGCGTCATACCAGATTGGGGCTCAACAGCCGACTCACTGTTTCCACGGTCAGGCCCTTGCGACGGGCCAGCGACTGCACCTGATCGTCATCGATCTTGCCGACCGAGAAATATCGAGCCTGTGGGTTGGCGAAATAGAAGCCGCTGACGCTGGCGGCCGGAGTCATCGCAAAGCTCTCCGTCAATTGCATGTCGATGCGGCCTTCGACCTGCAGCAGATCGAACAACGTGACCTTGTCCGAGTGTTCCGGGCAGGCCGGATAACCAGGAGCAGGTCGAATGCCTTGGTATTTCTCATCGATCAGATCCTCGGTGCTCAGCGACTCATTGGCGGCATAGGGCCAGAATTCCTGGCGCACACGCTCGTGCATACGCTCGGCGAAGGCTTCTGCCAGTCGATCGGCCAGGGCTTTCACCATGAGGGCGTTGTAGTCGTTGTTATCTTGCTCATAGGCTCTGGCCAGCTCGTCGGCACCAATACCGGTGGTCACGGCGAAGCCGCCGATGTAATCCGGGATGCCAAGTGGCTCAGGGGCCACGTAGTCGGCGAGAGAGAGATTCGGAATTCCCGGAGCCTTGCCAGCCTGCTGACGCAGGAACTGGAAGCCGGCGAGTTCCTGCTGACGTGTTTCATCCGTGAACAGCACGACATCATTCTGATGTCGCTGCGCTGCAGGCCAGAAGCCCACCACGGCCTGGGCCTTGAGCAGGCGGCCCTCGATGATCTGCTTGAGCATCGCCTGGGCATCCCGGAACAGATCGCGTGCCGCTTCGCCGACAAGGTCATCTTCCAGAATGGCCGGGTACTTGCCCGCCAGGCTCCAGGTGATGAAGAAGGGCGTCCAATCGATGTAGGGCACCAGTTCGGCAAGCGGATAATCGTCAAACACGCGCGTCCCCAGGAAAGCCGGGGCTACGGGCCGATGTTTAGCCCAGTCTATCTGCAGCGCATTCTGCGTTGCTGCCTCGAAACTGATCAGAGACTTGCGCTGGTCACGGTTCGCATTGCGCTCCCGGATCACATCATATTCGGCATGGATCTGACGCTTGAATTGCGCCGCGCCATCCTCGCTCAGCAGGCTGCTGACGACGGTCACGCTGCGTGACGCATCCGGCACGTAGACGGTGGCGTTGTTCGTGTAGTTCTGCTCGATCTTCACGGCTGTGTGCGCCTTGGACGTGGTGGCACCACCAATGATCAGGGGGATGGTGAAGCCGAGTCGCTGCATCTCCTTGGCCACGTGCACCATCTCGTCAAGGGACGGGGTGATCAGGCCGCTGAGCCCGATGATGTCGACCTTCTCGTCGATGGCCGTCTGCAGGATGCGCTCACAGGGAACCATGACGCCAAGATCCACGATGTCGTAGTTGTTGCAGCCCAGCACGACGCCCACGATGTTCTTGCCGATATCGTGCACATCGCCCTTGACCGTGGCCAGCAGGATCTTGCCCTTGGCCTTGACCACCTGGCCCTTCTTGCTTTCCTCGATGAAGGGCAACAGATACGCCACGGCCTGTTTCATCACCCGGGCACTCTTGACGACCTGCGGCAGGAACATCTTGCCGCTGCCGAACAGGTCTCCGACGATGTTCATGCCGTCCATCAACGGGCCTTCGATGACTTGGATAGGTTCTGCGAATCCGCGCCGTGCCTCTTCCGTGTCCAGCTCGATGTAGCGGGTGATGCCCTTGACCAGCGCGTGAGCGATGCGGGCCGCCACGGGCTGCTCGCGCCACTGCACGTCCTCGTGACTTTCGAGACTGGATTCGCCGCTGAACTGGCCGGCGATTTCCATCAGGCGATCGGTGCCGTCGGGACGTCGATTGAGAATGATGTCCTCGACGCGTTCCTTCAGCTGAGCGGGAATCTCGTCATAGACCGCCAACTGGCCGGCATTCACGATGCCCATACTCAGGCCCGCCTTGATGGCGTGATAGAGGAATACCGAATGAATGGCCTCGCGGACGGGTTCATTGCCACGGAACGAGAACGACACATTGCTCACGCCACCGGAGATCAACGCGTGTGGCAGTTCACGCTTGATGAACGCGCAGCTCTGGATGAAATCCACAGCGTAATTGTTGTGTTCCTCGATGCCGGTGGCGACCGCGAAGATGTTCGGATCGAAGATGATGTCCTGGGGCGGGAAACCCACCACGTTCACCAGAACATCGTAGCTGCGACGGCAGATCTCGCACTTGCGTGCGAATGTGTCTGCCTGTCCCTTTTCGTCGAAAGCCATCACCACCACCGCTGCGCCGTATTGCATGCACAGGCGTGCCTTGGCGATGAAGTCATCTTCGCCTTCCTTGAGGCTGATGGAGTTGACGATGCCCTTGCCCTGGATGCAGCGCAGGCCGGTTTCCAGGATCTCCCATTTGGAGGAGTCGATCATCACCGGCACTCGGCTGATGTCCGGTTCCGAGGCGATCAGCCGCAGGAATCGCGACATGGCGGCATTGGAGTCCAGCATGCCTTCGTCCATGTTGATGTCGATGATCTGGGCGCCGGCTTCCACCTGCTGCAGGGCGATCTCGAGCGCCGTGGTGAAATCGCCTTCGCGAATCAGTCGAGCAAAGCGCTTGGAGCCCGTGATGTTGGTGCGTTCCCCGACATTCACGAAAAGTGAATCAGGATGGATGTTGAAGGCTTCCAGGCCGCTGAGTCGGCATGCCGGGGCAATCTCGGGAATGACGCGCGGTTTGTGACGGGCCACGGCCTCGGCCACTGCCTTGATGTGCAACGGGGTGGTGCCACAGCAGCCGCCGACGATGTTGAGGAAACCACTGCTGGCGAATTCCTCGATGATGTCGGCCATTTCCTTCGCGCTTTGATCGTACTCCCCGAACGCATTCGGCAAGCCCGCATTGGGGTGCGCGGAGACATGCGTGTCCGCCAGTCGCGAGATTTCCTCGATGTGCGGACGCAGCTGCGCGGCTCCGAGTGCGCAATTGAAGCCAATCGACAGCGGCTTGGCGTGGGCCACGGAATTCCAGAAGGCCTCGACCGTCTGGCCGGACAAAGTGCGTCCGCTGGCGTCGGTGATCGTGCCCGAGATCATGATGGGCAGCCGGCGCCCACTGCGCTTGAAGTATTCCTGGATGGCAAAGATGGCGGCCTTGGCATTCAGCGTATCGAAGATGGTTTCCACCAGCAGGATGTCGGCGCCACCCTTGTCGAGTGCTTCCGCGCTGACGAGGTAGTTTTCCACCAGTTCCTCGAACGTGACATTGCGGAAGGCGGGATCGTTGACGTCCGGCGAGATGGACGCCGTGCGGCTGGTCGGACCGATGACGCCTGCCACGAAGCGGGGCTTGTCCGGGGTTGAGGCCTCGACTTCGTCGCAGATGCTGCGGGCAAGACGAGCGGCCTCGAAGTTCAGTTCGTAGGCCAGATGCTGCAGATGGTAATCCGCCTGGGAAATCGCCGTGGAATTGAACGTGTTGGTTTCAATGATGTCTGCGCCGGCAAGCAGGTACTCGCGGTGAATCTGGCCGATCACATCCGGCCGGGTCAGTGTCAGCAGGTCATTGTTGCCAGCCAGGTGCTGCGCGCAATCGGCAAAGCGCTCGCCACGAAAATCCGCTTCCTGGAGCTTGTACGCCTGAATCATGGTGCCCATGGCGCCATCAAGGACCAGGATGCGGTTCTTCAAGGCATGGTGCAGGCGTTGTTCGGAAGGCTGGTGTTCCATGGGTGTACTCTCGCTTGATGATCACCTGCGCGTCTGGCGATCAGGCTGTGGCTGCAGAAAAGGCGCGCAGTTTACCAGAACTCGCCCGCACGGACATGGTCAAGTCTGGCGCGAGCGGGGCTTAAGCTGACTAATAACCAAGTGATTTAGTCGGCTATTTCCATTGGTGTCAACTTGGCGTAAACTCGCGGCCAATTTTACTGACCCGCCACAGGTTCTCTCATGATCACGATTACAGAGTCCGCGCAGACCTATCTCGCCGAGTTGCTGAAGAAGCAGGATTGCGAGGGCATTGGTGTCCGCGTTTTCATTCTCGATGCCGGCACACCGAAGGCGGAGACCTGCATTTCCTTCTGTCGCCCCGGTGAGCAGCAGGAATCGGATGAACTGCGCAGCTACACGGATTTCAATGCCTACATCGAGCAGCGCAGCATTCCCTATCTGAAGGACGCCGTGGTCGATTACGCGAAGGACGCCATGGGCGGGCAGTTGACCATCAAGGCGCCGAATTCCCGTCTGCCGCAGATTCAGGACGACAGTCCCATCGAGGATCGCGTCAATTACGTGCTTTACAACGAGATCAATCCGTCACTGGCGGCGCACGGCGGGGTCGTCACGCTCGAGGAAATCTATGACGGAACCGTGGCCGTGCTGAAGTTCGGTGGGGGCTGCCAGGGCTGCGGCATGGTCGACCTGACTTTGAAGGAAGGCGTCGAGAAAACTCTGCTGGAACAGATTCCTCAGCTCACGGAAGTGCGCGACATTACCGATCACTCCAAGCGCGAGAACGCCTACTTCAAGTAGGGCTTCCGGGATAGCGACGGGATAGACCACGGTAGAGCAGTTCCGGATAGGCAGCATCGGAGGTGTCCAGTGAGTCCATCAACTCCACAAGGTGCTCGTTGTCCTCGCGTCCTTGCCAGAGCTTCTGGTAATGGCCTTCCTTGTAGCCATGATCCTGCCGGAACATGTTCAACACATTCTTGCTGACATACTGCTTGTAGAGCGACTCCCAGCTCAGCTCGCAATCCAGCATGATCGCGCGGAACAGCAAGAGATCGATGCGGCCCGAGCAGGACAGCCCGATCAGCAGTTCCAGCTTGGTCAACAGACTCATGCTGCCGGGTTCCAGCGCACGACCATCAAAGTGCACCACGTGCCCGCCTGAAGGTGTCGCATTGGCGGCGCGCAGTTCGGTCCTGGCCTGCTCGTGGTCCCCTGCGTGGCGCAGCAGGATCTCCGAGAGCAGGAAGTGCCAGATATCGATCACTTCCATCTGCAATTGGGGAAGATCGCGCTCCTGCTTTTTCCACCATTTCCAGCCGTGATGTTCGATGGCCTCTGCTGCCTCGACCACAACAGCTCGTAAATAGGGGAATCGCTTTTCGATCCAGTGGGGGTCCACCTTAGTGTTCATGCTGGCTTGCAGGCTCAGCATGATGCCAGCCTGAATGTCTGTGAGAGTGCTCATTGGGCTCCTGTTGAACCGCTCGCGCTGTTGAGCATCGACTGCAAGTCCTTGTCATGTCGTTCCCGTGCATGGACGTGCTGAACGGGATTGCCCCACGTGGCGATGATCAGTTTTTTGTCTGCAACGGTGAGAAGGCCGAGTTGATTGCAGCCAAGGGTTGAGTAATCGAATGCAAAGTCTTGCCAGGCACGCAGATCGAACTTCCTGAGCTGTGCAGTGGTCAGCGGCGCGTAATCTGGCAGTCGACCATGCAGCAAATCGGCCCAGGCCGCGATCCGATATAGATCCGCCAGAGCGGGCTGCAGCGGCGCGTCGTGCTTCTGAGCTTCGCGAATCTGCAGTCGCAGTATCTGTGTGGCTTGGCGAAACGCTCCGATCTGAGGAAAGGCGATGGCACAGCACGCGAGTGCCTTGCTGAAGTCGAGCGCTGCCGCGTGTTGCCGCGCTCTGGACTGCCACTCTTTCGCGGAATCAGGCGCCGCTGCAAGCATCCGCTCCAGCCATCCTTCAGGCGAACTTTGGGCCGGGGACATGGTGGCAAGCTCGACCTCGGCGACATCCGCAATCTCAAGGACGCGTTGCTTGTCCTGCGGGTCCAGCGGAGGCATCGGTAAAGTGCGCTCGACAGCTTCAACCTTTTGCTTGTACTGGAGCCTGTTCAACACCACGATCAAGGCACTCAACAACACTGCGGCCGCGACCACGCCCAGGAACATCAACATAGAATGCATTCCTCATTGAAGATCGTGTGCGGTTTCATGCAGTGTCACTCAGCCGGAAAATGCGGCAATGATAACAATCTTGACGGCTGGTGGTCGATGCCAGCGGGAGAGCAGTCGGCTGACAGCGCTCGTCTTGAGCTCAGATTAAAAGGGGACACTGACACCCATGAGTGAGAGGCGAGATCACTTCATGAAAAATTTTTGGATTTAGTGCTTGACGCATCAGGCATGGCTTTCTAGAATGCGCCGCCTCCTGTGAGAAGACACAGAAGGAAGTTTGACTCCAGTCCCCTTCGTCTAGAGGCCTAGGACACCGGGTTTTCATCCCGGCAACGGGGGTTCGAAACCCCCAGGGGACGCCAAACTCTGAAAAGCCTGACCACTGGTCAGGCTTTTTTTTTGGCCTCATCACACATGGTTGATGCCTGCCCGATTTGCTATTCTTGCCGCCGGCTACATCGAGCCACCATCGCAGCGACAGGACCCCTGATGAACAGTGCCATTTCTATCAGCAATCTGCAGAAGACCTACGCCAATGGTCATCAAGCCTTGCGCGGAGTGGATCTCGAAGTGCAGCAACGCGACTTCTTCGCGTTGCTTGGGCCTAACGGGGCAGGCAAGTCCACCATCATTGGCATCATCTCCACCCTCGTGAGTCCAAGCGCCGGTTCAGTGGCGGTATACGGTCGCGATGTCGCCACGCATGTCTACGAAACGAAGCTCGATTTCGGTGTTGTCCCGCAGGAAGTCAATTTCAATCCGTTCGAGAAGGTCGCCGACATTGTCATGACCCAGGCCGGTTACTATGGGTTGCCGCGAGCACTGGCGCGAGAGCGTACCGAGAAATACCTGCGCAAGCTGGGTCTGTGGGACAAGCGTGATGTGCGCTCGCGCACGCTTTCCGGCGGCATGAAGCGGCGTCTGATGATCGCTCGTGCACTGGTTCACGAGCCCCGCCTGCTGATTCTTGACGAGCCGACCGCCGGTGTGGACATCGAATTGCGCCGCTCGATGTGGGACTTCCTCCAGGAAATCAACAACAATGGCACAACGATCATCCTAACCACGCACTATCTTGAAGAGGCCGAACACTTGTGTCGCAACATCGCGATCATCGATCAGGGCCGTATCATCGAGAATTGCAGCATGAAGTCACTGTTGAACAAGCTGGATTCGCAGACGCTCGTGTGTGACCTGCGCCATGAGATGAGCAGCGAAGCGTTCTCGCGATACGCACTGCCGGGTTTCCGCCAGGTAGATGCCCATACGCTTGAAGTGGACCTTGGCAGAGATCACGATGTGAACGAGGTATTTGCCTTGCTGAATCAGGCGGACATCCACGTGAAAGGCATGCGCAACAAATCCAATCGATTGGAGCAATTGTTTCTGTCTCGTTTGAAGAACTCCACGGTCTGAGCCGAACATGCTGAACAGTCACAAATACATCGCGTTCGAAACCATTTTGATCAAGGAGATTCGTCGCTTCACGCGAATCTGGGTGCAAACGCTGGTCCCTCCGGCCATCACGATCGGGCTCTATTTCCTGATCTTCGGCAATCTGATCGGCAATCGCATCGGTAGCATGAGCGGATTTTCCTACATGGATTTCATTGTGCCGGGACTCATCATGATGGCTGTGATCCAGAATGCCTATGCCAATGTAGTGTCTTCATTCTTCAGCCAGAAATTCCAGCGCAGCATTGAAGAGCTGCTGGTTTCTCCGGTGCCCAATTACATAATCCTGGCGGGCTTTGTTGCAGGCGGTGTGGCTCGCGGTCTGGCCGTTGGTGTCATCGTGGTGCTGATGTCCTTTGTGTTCACGGATTTGAACATTCATCATTGGGGCATCACGATATTTGTCGTCCTGATGACAGCTGTTGTCTTCTCATTGGCTGGATTCTTGAACGCACTGTTTGCCAACAGCTTCGACGACATTTCAATCATTCCCACTTTCGTGCTGACGCCGCTGATCTACCTGGGAGGCGTCTTTTACTCAGTCGACCTGCTGCCGGAGTTTGGCCGCATGGTATCGGCGGTCAACCCACTGTTCTACATGGTCAACACGTTCCGCTATGGAATATTGGGCGCTTCGGATGCCAATATCGTCGTGTCGCTGCTGATGCTCGTGTTTTTCGTTTTTCTTCTTGGTTCGGCTTGTATTCTACTATTGCGACGCGGCACCGGACTGCGGCACTGATGAATACCCCCGAGAGCCCGCTGGGCCGCAGTACTGAATATCCTGCTTCACATGATCCGAGCGTGTTGTTCCCGATTCCGCGCGCCGACAATCGCCAGCGTCTGGGGCTGGGACAGGCCGACGCCAGTCTGCCTTTCCGGGGATATGATCTCTGGCGTGCGTACGAGCTTTCGTGGCTGGACATGCATGGCAAACCGCGCATTGCGATGGGTGAGATCCTCGTCCCGGCCGATTCTCCCAACATGGTTGAATCCAAGTCCTTCAAGCTCTACCTGAATTCCCTCAATCAGGAGCATTTCGAGACGCCTGAGGCCGTGCGAGAGCGCATTCTGGAAGATCTGACGCCTGTGATTCGCGCTCGCTGTCTGGTACAGGTGTACTTGCCTGAAGCGTTCCAGCAGCTGGCATGTGAGCAGCCGCAAGGTGTGTCATTGGATGATCTTCCCGTGGATATCGATGTCTATCACCCCGATGCCAGTCTGCTTCGCGTCGACTCCGGCGATCTGCGTGAGGAGACGATTTACAGCAATCTGTTTCGTTCGAACTGTCCAGTGACGGAGCAGCCGGACTGGGGGACGGTGTTCATTCGCTACAAAGGCCCAGCCATCGACCACGGCAGCCTCCTGAAATACCTGGTGTCCTATCGTCGACACAACGGGTTTCATGAGGACTGCGTGGAAGCGATCTACGCGGACCTCATGCGGGTAGCCAAGCCGGAACGCTTGAGCGTTGCCATCAATTTCCTGCGGCGGGGAGGGCTTGAGATCAACCCGGTACGCAGTTCACACCCCCTGGAAATGGAGTTTCCAGCTGTCAGGCTCGCGCGTCAGTAGTCCGTTGGCTTGTAATATCCTGCTTGCTGATATACATTGTCGCGCCTTCGAACAAGGAGTTGTATCGAAGCACTGCAAGCCCAAGGTGAGGTGTCCGAGTGGTTGAAGGAGCACGCCTGGAAAGTGTGTATACGTTAATAGCGTATCGAGGGTTCGAATCCCTCTCTCACCGCCATTGCGCTTGAAAGTCTCCTGCTTGTTCGGAACATCGCATTAATCCCCCGCTTTCAGCGGCTTCCACCCTGCTGTACCATCCTCGCACTACAATAACGATGGGCGTCCCCGTGAAAGCCTCATTGCTGCACTTTGCACTGAATTTCCTTCTGGCAGTCAGTCTGCCTGCATGGGCCAGTGACTGGCCTTCCTATGGAGCCGACAAGGCTTCCAGCAAGTATGTGCCTTTCGAGCAGATTTCGTCGACGAATATCCATGAGATTGAACTGGCCTGGTCCTGGATGTCCCCGGACAACGCCACGGTCCTGGAGAATCAGCGGCAGCAGAACTTCCGCGCCACTCCCGGGGCTTTCAAGGTCACCCCGATCGCGATCGATGGAGTGCTTTACACGAGCACTTCCTTTGGCCGCATTGTCGCCATCGATGGCGCGAGCGGCCGCGAATTGTGGCAGTTCGATACGCGCTCCTGGGAGGCCGGCCGTCCTGCGAATCTGGGATACAACCATCGCGGGGTGGCCTATTGGCGAGAGGGTGACAAGATGCGCATCCTGATGCCCACCAATGACTCCTGGCTCTGGTCCATCGATGCCACCTCCGGCCTGCCTGATCCGGAATTCGGTGAGCAGGGGCGCATCGATCTCACCCAAGGGCTCGGGCGTGACGTCGAGCGTGCCGATTACACGCAGATCTCCGCTCCCTTGGTGATCGGTGACATTGTCGTGGTCGGCTCTTCCATCAATGACGTGCCCCGCAATAAGGAAGCTCCCCCCGGACATGTGCGTGGGTTCAACGTACGCACGGGCGAGCTGGCCTGGATATTCCACACGATTCCGCAGGCTGGTGAATTTGGAGTGGAGACTTGGGAGGAAAACTCCTGGCAGTACACAGGCAACACCAATGTCTGGACATTGATGAGTGCGGATGAAGAACTCGGATATGTCTACCTGCCCGTGGGAACGCCGACCAATGACTGGTACGGCGGCCATCGCCCTGGTGACAATCTGTTCGCTGAAAGTCTGATCTGCCTGGATGCGCGCACAGGTGAGCGTGTATGGCATTTTCAGTTCGTTCATCACGGCGTGTGGGATTATGACCTTCCGGCGGCGCCGAACCTCATCGATATCACTGTGGACGGGCGACCGATCAAGGCTGTCGCGCAGATCACCAAGCAGGGGTTCGTCTTCGTTTTCGATCGTGTGACAGGAACTCCTGTCTGGCCCATCGAGGAGCGTCCTGTCCCTGCGAGCTCGGTGCCTGGCGAACAACTTTCCTCGACACAGCCTTTTCCCGAACGCCCAGCCCCCTTCGAAATGCAGGGCATATCCTCGGCAACGCTCATCGACTTCACTCCACAATTGCGTGCCGAAGCATTGCAGTTGCTGGAGTCGCTGGATTACGGCCCGCTCTACACACCGCCATCCCTGCGGGGCACGGTGAACTTTCCTGGATGGTTTGGCGGAGGAGGGTGGCAAGGGGCTGCGGTGGATCCGGAATCCGGCGTGATGTACGTGCCGTCGGGCAGCGCTCCCATGGTGGTGCAATTGGTGGCACCTGACGCGAAAGAGTCGAATTTCCGATACATTCGCGGTGGTACCACCGCAGCGCCAAGCCCCTCAGGGCTGCCCCTGACCAAGCCCCCGTATGGTCGAATCACCGCTATTGACTTGAATTCGGGTGAACATCTCTGGATGGTGCCGCACGGCGAAGGCATACGTGAGCGCATCATCGCAGCTGGTGTTCCCGACCCGGGACCTGTGGGGTCTCCAGCAAGAACAGGGCCGTTGTTGACCCGTACTCTGCTTTTTCTGGGACAGGAAGACAACGGACGCTATGTCCTGCGAGCGTATGACAAATCGAATGGGGCAGTTCTCCGGGAGATCGACCTTCCTCTGCCGCCGGGAGGCACGCCGATGTCCTACATGGCAGAGGGGCGTCAATACGTGGCGGTGGCCGTCGGAGCAGGGCAGGATGCGCGTCTCATGAGCTTCGCGCTGCCTTGAGTCAGCAGTCTTCGGCTTGATTAAAAGGGGCCGTTTCACCATAATGCGCCGCTGTGATGCCTCGGTATGTGGCGTTCACGTTCAATGGTATCTCTTGCCGGTCCCCTCGCAATGACAAGCCGTGAACCCCGCCAGGCCCGGAAGGGAGCAACGGTAACGGTTGACTCATGTGCCGTGGTGTGGCTGGCAGGAGGTACCTCCAAATCCGGCGCCCGGCTCCTCTACGCCACTTGCATCACCGAGTGCCAGCTGTCCGTCGCACGATGGCAGCAACGATCAATCACGCCAGTACGGCCAACCGGACGACGATGACTTATCAGGTTTTAGCGCGCAAGTGGCGTCCCAAGACTTTCCAGGACATGGCGGGTCAGGAGCACGTGCTCCAGACTCTCGTTCATGCGCTGGACAACAAGCGATTGCACCACGCATACCTTTTCACCGGCACCCGAGGGGTAGGCAAGACAACCATCGCCAGGATCTTCGCCAAGTGTCTTAATTGCGAGACTGGTGTTGGTTCCCAACCATGTGGAACGTGTGATTCCTGCAGGGAAATTGCGGAAGGTCGTTTCATCGATCTTATCGAGGTGGACGCCGCTTCTCGGACCAAGGTCGAAGATACACGAGAATTGCTGGACAATGTCCAGTACGCCCCTTCGCGCGGACGTTACAAGGTCTATCTGATCGACGAAGTGCACATGCTGTCGATGCACAGTTTCAATGCGTTGCTCAAGACACTGGAAGAGCCACCGCCGCATGTGATCTTTCTGCTGGCGACCACCGACCCGCACAAGCTCCCCATCACGATTCTCTCTCGTTGTCTGCAGTTCAGTCTGAAGAACCTGAGTCCGCAGAAGATCGTGGAATACTTGCAGTCAGTGCTGCTTGCTGAGCAGATTCCGTATACCGACGCCGCGCTCTGGCAGATCGCACGCGCCGCACAGGGCAGCATGCGCGATGCCTTGACGCTGCTCGACCAGAGCATTTCCTTTTGTGCCGGCAACATCAACGAGTCAGATGTCAGTGCCTTGCTGGGCACACCCGACCAGACGCTTCTGCTGCGCATCATGGCAGCGCTGCTCGAGGGCAAGGCCGCTGAATTGCTCGATATCGCTGGCATGGCTGCGGATCATTCCAGTGATTTTTCCACATTGCTGGACAACCTCCTCAGCGTGCTGCACCGGATAGCTGTCGCCCAGATGGTGCCGGGTGGCATCGATAACAGCCTGGGAGACCGCGAACAGATTCTGGAACTCGCAAAGAACCTGACAGCCGAAGAAGTCCAGTTGCATTACCAGATTGCGCTGAATGGACGACGCGATCTTGCGCTTGCGCCGGATCCGCGCATGGCTTTCGAGATGCTGCTGATGCGCATGCTTGCTTTCAAGCCGGCTGCGCTCAACGAGTCCTCAGAGCCAGTACCGCAGCTTGTCGAGACACGGCAAGCGGTAGCACTCGCTCCCGCAGAACCAGGTGTCGAGGAAAAAAAAAAGACTGACGATGTCATCCTTGCGCTGAATGCGTCAGGCCCTGAGCCGATACCTTTTGCAAGTGGAACACCTGCGCAGGAAAGCATCCAGGAGCAGCAACCGCAGCCTCTGCACCAGAGTCTGGATCCAGAGAACTGGCACCAGCTGTTTGAGCGTACTCGTCTCAGCGGCATCAGTCGCAATCTGCTTGCCAATACCTGCGTCGAGACCATGGACGAGCCTGTTCTGGATCTCATTCTCGACGCTCAGCAGAGTGCGCTGCTCAATGAGGATCACCGAGCGCGAATCATCGAGAGCCTTCAGGCTGAACTCGGTGCGCACTGGCGGATCGGTTTGCGCGTGGGACAGCTTGTGCGAGAGTCTCCCGCGCAGCGAAAGCAGCGAATGCTGGATGAGAGTCGAAGACAGGCTGTGCAGGATTTTCACAATGATCCGAATGTCACAGGCATCATGGAGCGTTTTTCAGCAACGGTGGTGCCTGACTCCATTCAATTCATGAACGAGAGATGAAATGACCGATTTCAACGAGATTCTCAAGCAGGCGCGTCAGATGCAGGAGCAGATGCAGGCTGCACAAAAGGAAGCAGCCCGGCTGGTGCTGGTAGGGGAGTCGGGAGCGGGCCTGGTACGTGTTCACATGAACGGCCACCACGACGTCCAGCGGGTGGAGCTTGACGCAGACCTTCTCAGCGAGGACAAGGACATCATTGAAGACCTGATAGCAGCCGCTTTCAATGATGCCGTGAAGAAACTCGCGGAGCGCAATCAGGCGTCCATCGCGGGACTTGCTTCCGGGCTCAAGCTTCCGGAAGGCTTCAAGTTCCCGTTCTGACAGGATTCACGTCATGCTTTCCAGCCCTCTCATCGAAAAACTGGTGGACGCCTTTCGCTGCCTGCCAGGGGTCGGACCCAAGTCCGCCCAGCGCATGGCCTACTTCCTCCTGGAGAGAAACCGCACAGGCGGCAGGCACCTGAGCGCCATTCTCGAAGAGGCACTTGCTCGGATAGGCCACTGCAGCCGCTGTCGTACGCTGACCGAGGAGCCGGAGTGTGCGATCTGCGCGAATCCCTCGCGCAATCACGCGCTCATGTGCATTGTCGAATCGCCATCCGATGTGCATGCGATCGAAATGATGGGTAGCTTCCGGGGGGTGTACTTCGTGTTGATGGGGCATCTTTCGCCCATCGATGGCATCGGTCCGGAGCAACTGGGGATTCCCGAATTGTTGACGCGACTCGGGCAGGGCGGGGTAAGCGAGGTCATCCTGGCCTGCAACCCCACTGTGGAGGGGGAGGCTACCGCCTACTACATTGCCGAGCAGATCAAGGGATTCAAGCTTGTCATCAGTCGAATCGCCCATGGTGTGCCAGTGGGTGGCGAGCTGGAGTTCGTTGACGGCAGCACCCTGAACCACGCCTTCAAAGGGCGTCAGATAGTGCACGCGCCATGACATTCTCACTGCAAGAGCTGACTGAACACTCCCTTGTTGCCGACAACGATGCACTCGCACGCCTTTGTCAGCGCTGGAGCGGAGCGTCAATTCTCGCTCTGGACACTGAGTTCATTCGTGTCGATACCTTTCACCCGAGGCTTGGACTGATTCAAGTCTGTGATGGCGACAGCACATGTCTGCTGGACCCTCTCGCAATCACGCAATGGGAACCCTTGCAGGAGGTTCTGGTATCCCCCTCCGTGCTCAAGACTCTGCATTCCTGTTCCGAGGATCTGGTCGTGTTCAAGGAATTCTTCGGCCGCGTACCGCGCCCCTTGTTCGACACGCAACGCGCCGCCGCTTTTCTGGGCTTCGGGTTCAGCATCAGCTATCAGAATCTGGTGCGAGAGATCCTGGGTTTCGAGATCAGCAAGGACCAGACACGTTCTGACTGGCTGCAGCGGCCACTCAGTGACGAGCAGCGCGCCTATGCCGCATTGGATGTCGCTTGCATGCCTCAGATGACGGCCTATCTGCAGTCGCGTCTTGCCGAGACGGGACGCTCGGCCTGGGCAGGTCAGGAATTCGAGCAGATGGTGTTGAACGCATCGGCCGAAAGTGGCGAGGAAGACTGGAATCAGTATTACCTCGGGCTTGGCATGTCCTGGCGCCTGAGCCCGCAGCAACTGGCGGTGCTGCAGCGACTCTGCGCATGGCGAGAACGTGTCGCTCGTGGCAAGAACAAGCCTCGCAGCTGGATTGCGCGAGATGCCGATCTCATTGCCCTGGCAGAACGTAGACCGACAACCGTCACAGAGCTGCATCGGATCGCGGAACTGCCGCGACAGTTGCAGCAGCGCTTTGCCCAGGAAGTGTTGCAAGTCATCGCGGCCCCTCAAGCAGGGGAACTTCCCGCCCCGCAGTTGCTGGATCAGCCCCTGACGAGTGCACAGCGAGCCGTATTGAAGCGTCTGCAGGAGAAGGTTGCTGAGATCGCTGGTGCGCTGGGCATTGCCCCGGAAGTGCTGGCACGCAAGAAACAACTGCTCGAATTGCTTCAGGAATCCATGGCCGCCGGCCATCTTGTCTGGCCCGTGCTGATGCAGGGCTGGCGTAGCGAATTGTTGCGCACTGAGTTTGCTGCCATCCTGCAGTTGCAGGAGAAATCCCATGACTGAAAAGTTCTGGGAGCTGCCGCTTGAACAATTGAACGCCGAGCAATGGGAAGCCTTGTGCGATGGTTGCGGTCGCTGCTGTCTCAAGAAACTCATCGACACAACCACGGAGCAGGTGCACTACACACGAGTGGTGTGCCGATATCTGGACCAGAGCAGATGTCGCTGTGAGGCGTACAGCCGACGACAGAAACTGGTCCCGGACTGCCTGGTGCTGACCATGGAGAATCTCCCGCAGCTGCACTGGATTCCCGACACCTGTGCCTACCGTCTGCGACTGGAAGGCAAGCCATTGCCGGACTGGCATCCCTTGCTGACTGGCAGTCGCGATGCCATCCGGCAACAGCAGATCAGCGTGACAGGAAAGGTCATCTCCGAAGAGTATGTTCACGACGACGGTCTTCAGGAACACATCATTCGCTGGGTGAGCGCGGCATGCTAGACATCTACGACTACATCATTGGCTGGGCCATCTATATCGCCTGCGGGATTGTGTGCTACATCATCTTTCACCGCTTCACCGGCCTGATCCGGTTCAAGCCGCTGGCGCACTCGCTGCGGGCCATTCTGCTGGCCGTGATGTTCACACCGTGGTACGTCAGTCCTGACAGCAATCTGTTGGCTCCAGCATTGATGGTGGTGCTGCTCGACATGGTGACGGAAGGGGGCACGTCCTTTGTCCGTGCCCTGGTGCCACTGAGCATGTCGGTCACCGGGGCGGTATTCCTCGCCCTGTTCATCCGAGTCATCAGGCGACTCGTGCGCGGTTGAATCGAAGGCAAGCGTCAGAAGGATTGGAGGGCATGGCCATGTCAGAAGTGAAGAGCAGTGAGTTGATCGGCGATCTGGACCCTGCGCGTTTCGCGCGGGTGCCGCAGATATATGATTACGCCTTCCAGAATCACGCCGGTCGTCCTGCGTTCACGGCGCTTGGACACACCCTGAGCTATGCTGAGCTGCAGCAGTTCAGTGATGCCTTCTGTGCCTTCCTGCTGGCGCAGCCGCAGCTGCAACCAGGCGACCGGATCGCGCTGCAACTACCTAATATCCTGCAGTTTCCTGTAGCTGCACTGGGAGCCACGAAGGCCGGCCTCGTGCTGGTGAATACCAATCCGCTCTACACGGCGCGTGAGATGGCACACCAGTTCAAGGACTCCGGCGTCAAGGCCATCGTCATTCTCGCGAATTTCTGCGACAAGCTTGAGCAGGTGCTGCCGGAAACCGACATCCAGCTGGTGATCGTCACTGAATTGGGAGACATGCTGCCTGGTTTGCGCAGGCTGGTGGTCAATCTGGGCGTGCGCTATTTGAAGAAGCTTGTTCCTGCCTACCGGCTGCCTGCCGCAATTGCCTGGCGCTCGATCGTGTCCGCCGGGCAGGTTGGTAAACCTGTCAATGGAAGGGATTCGGGCACCGATACTGCCATCATCCTGTATACGGGCGGCACGACGGGCGTTGCGAAGGGTGCCATGCTCACCCATGCCAATCTGCTCGCCAACATGATGCAACTGCGGGCGGTCAGCAGGGCCGTGATCAAGGACGGCTCCGATACAATCATCGGTCCCTTGCCGCTCTATCACACCTATGCCTTCATGTTTCATTGCCTGACCATGATCATCGCGGGGAATCACACCGTGCTCGTGCCAAATCCCAGAGACATCGACGGCCTCATTGCGCTGATGCGCAAGGTGAGGGCGAATGGCTTTGTCGGCATCAATACACTTTACCTGGCGCTGTGCCGGCACAAGGATATCGGCAAAGTGGATTTCAGCGACATGCGCTTTGCCGGCGCAGGGGGTATGGCATTGACAGTCAACGTGGCGCATGAATGGACGCGTATCACCGGCTGTGAAGTGTTCGAAGGATATGGACTTACGGAATGCTCGCCAGTCGTCACGGTCAATCGGCCGGGACAGGTGAAACTGGGTACCGTTGGCCCCGCAGTGCCGGATACGCAACTGCAGGTGGTGGATGATGCCGGCATGGTCGGCAGTGTCGGCGACAAGGGAGAGCTCTGGGTTCGAGGACCTCAGGTGATGAAAGGATACTGGAACAATCCGCAGGCCACTGCCGAGGCCATCACGCCAGAAGGCTGGTTCAAGACGGGGGATTACGCGACGATTGACGCCGACGGTTATGTTCGCATTGTTGACCGCAAGAAGGACATGATCATCGTGTCGGGTTTCAATGTCTTTCCGAGCGAAGTCGAGGAAGTGGTCAATGCGCACCCAGGCGTATTCGAGTCAGCTGTCATCGGGGTACCGAGCGATCGTACCGGGGAAGCTGTCAAGCTGTTCGTTGTGCCACGTGATCCCGCGCTGGATGCCACCGCGATGCAGGCTTACTGTCGGGAGAATCTGACTGCCTACAAAGTTCCGCGCGAGATCGTGTTCGTCAAGGATCTGCCGAAGTCCAATGTCGGCAAGATCCTTCGGCGAGAGATTCGCGAGCAGGAACTGGCGCATCGCCAGTCCGAGGGTGGGCGCTGAGGCGCCTGTTCGCTGGCTCTCGATAGCAGGACACCGTGCTCGTGCAAGACTCCATGGAATCAATGTTGCAGACCTGCGCCACGCGCGACAGACATCGTCTGTCGACGCTTGTGCGGCAACTTCAGCGCACGCGCCCCGAGACGGCAGAATATCCCTCGCTTGAACAGAAAGTACTGGATGCCCTGAAGAACTCCTGTGCACACACGCAGTCGCGCGCGACGCTTGTGCCTGCCATCCGCTTTCCCGAAAATCTTCCCGTTTCAGAACGACGTGCTGACATCGCAGCGGCCATCCGTGAGCATCAGGTAGTGGTGGTGGCGGGGGACACCGGCTCTGGCAAGACCACCCAATTACCCAAGATCTGCCTGGAGCTCGGATTGGGTGTGAGAGGCATGATCGGACATACCCAGCCTCGACGCCTCGCGGCACGTGCGGTCGCTGCACGAATTGCTGAGGAACTGGCAGTGCCGCTTGGAGGCGTGATCGGCTACCAGGTGCGCTTCACGGACCAAACCAGTGCTGATACCCTCGTCAAACTGATGACCGACGGCATATTGCTGCAGGAAATCCAGCACGATCCTTATCTGAATCGCTACGAAGTCCTCATCATCGACGAAGCGCACGAGCGCAGTCTCAATATTGATTTTCTGCTCGGCTATCTATCTCGACTGTTGCCAAAGCGACCCGATCTCAAGCTCATCATCACCTCCGCAACCATTGACGTTGTGAAGTTCGCTGCCCATTTCCGCGATGCGCCGATTGTTTCTGTGGCGGGTCGCACCTATCCCGTCGATATTGTGTATCGACCCGTCGAGAACATGGAGGAGCAGGCCGAGGATATTCTGGCACAGCCCATCATCGAGGCCTTGCGCGAAATCGAACAGATCGAGGGCGGCAAGCCCCCGGTAATGCGCGATGTGCTGGTGTTTCTAAGTGGCGAGCGAGAGATTCGCGATGTCGCCCACGCGCTGCGCAAGGCCGAGCTGAGACACGCCGAGATTCTGCCTCTTTATGCACGTCTGACTCCGGCTGAACAGCAGAAAATCTTCCTGCCCATGAAAGGCCGCAAGATCGTGCTTGCGACCAACGTTGCGGAGACCTCCATCACAGTCCCCGGCATCGCTTATGTCATCGATGCCGGACTTGCGCGCATAAGTCGATACAGCCTGCAGAGCAAGGTGCAGCGCCTGCCGATCGAGCGTGTTTCTCAGGCCAGCGCCAATCAGCGCGCAGGCCGATGTGGACGAGTGGGGCCTGGAGTATGCTTCCGACTCTATTCCGCTGAGGATTTTGCTGCCCGGCCGCAGTTCACTGAGCCTGAGATTCAGCGCACCAATCTCAGTGCCGTCATTCTGCAGATGCTGGCACTCGGGCTGGGCGAGATAGACGCCTTTCCTTTTCTGGACAAGCCGGACAGACGTGCCATCAACGATGGCCTGAAGCTGCTGCAGGAACTTGGCGCCCTGGACGAGCAGCGCCAACTCACGCACTCGGGCAGGTTGCTTGCCGCCTTGCCTGTGGATCCGCGCCTGGGCGCGATGCTGATCGAAGCGGATGCTCGTCGCTGTCTGCAGGAACTGTTGATCATCGTCAGCGCACTGAGCGTGCAGGATCCGCGGGAGTTTCCAGCGGACATGAAGCAGGCTGCCCGTGAGAAGCACGCCATGTTCGCACACAAGGAGTCTGACTTTCTGTCATGGATTCTCCTGTGGTCCGAATTCGAGAAGCAGCGCCAGGCCCTGAGCAATTCAGCACTCAAGGACTATTGTCGCCGGCACTTTCTTTCCTCTCAGCGGATGCGCGAATGGCGCGAGACGCATCGCCAATTGCATCTGACATGTCAGTCGCTTGGCTTTCGTGAGAACCGTCGTGCCGATGTTGTTGTGGATATGCAGGATCTGGATTACGAAGCCATTCATCGTGCGATCATACGCGGCTCCTTGAACCAGATAGGCGTCAAGACAGAGGACGGACAGTACCTTGGAAGCCGCGGACGCAAGTTTGCCTTGTTTCCAACCTCAACGCTCGCGCGCCGTGGGCCGAAGTGGGTAGTGACGGCAGAGCTGATGGAGACCAGCAGGCTCTACGCCACGCTTGCAGCCAGCATTCAGCCCGAGTGGGTGCTGGATGCTGCTGCAGGACTGCTGCGCCACGAGTATTCCGAGCCGCACTGGGAGAAGAGCAGGGGACAGGTGATGGCCTGGGACAGGATCAGTCTGTTCGGTATCACGCTGATTGAGCGCAAGCGGGTGTCTTATGCGGCCATCGATCCTGTGGCGTCCCGCGAGATATTTCTGCGCGAAGGGCTCGCCGCCATGCAGCTCGACTCCCGCGCGCCATTCCACAGACACAACCTGGCCTTGCTTGCCGAGATTCGCCAGGAGGAAGAAAAACTGCGCAGGCCGGAATTCATGGTCAGCGAGGAGCGTCTGCACGATTTCTTCGCCAGCAGGATTCCCGCGGGGATATGTGACACACGCTCCCTGGAGAACTGGGCTCGAGGCCAGCAACAAAAGCATGGCCGCAGCGGGCTTGAACTGCAGAAGGAGGATCTCGTCGCCGCGGAGCTTGCGGAGAAGCTGAGGCTGGAGTTCCCTGATCGACTGGCTGTCCGGCAAAACCAGCTGAAGATTGCCTACCGCTTTGAACCCGGCCTGGAGGGCGACGGGGCGACCGTGGATGTGCCGCTGGACCTATTGCAGATGATGACTCAGGTTGATCTCGACTGGGCAGTGCCAGGCACCTTGCCGGAACGCAGCCTCGTGGCGATGAAGAGTCTTCCCAGGCACTTGCGCAAGCAGTTTGTTCCTCTGCCGGACTACATCGAGAGCTTCCTGAGCTGGCAGGCTCAGAAAGACAATTCGAAGGTGCGAGCGGGATTGTTGCAGCGACTGTGCGAGTTTGCCCGCGTTTCCAGGGGGATTCGGCTCGAGGAGCAGGACTTCGACCTCGAGGCCCTGCCGGATTACCTGCGACCCTGGATTCGGATTCTGAATGAAAAGGGCGAACCGCTGGCCTGCAGTCAGTCACTCTCGGACTTGCAGGCACAGTTCGCCCCAGCCGCCGTGATATCACTTCCGGCCAGCACCGCCCACGAAATCGAAAGGCAGGGACTCAAGGACTGGAGTTTTGGTGAACTTCCAGAGTCGGTATTGTGCAATCCGGCAACCGGGTTTCGACGTTATCCCGCGCTGGTGGACCACGAGGATGCTGTCGCGCTGATTCTGCAGGATGATCAGGCAATAGCGGAGCAGCTTACCCGCCAGGGTCTGTGCCGTCTCGCCTGTCTGCGCAGTCCGCAACAGAAGGCCATGATTCAGAGTCGGCTCAAGACCTTTTCCAGCAAATTGACCGTGCTCGCACTGCACAAGCCCGCAGAGATTCAGCAGGAGGGGCTCAATCTGATTGTCCGCCAGGCGTTTGATCTCGAGAATTGCCGCATTCCGCGCACGCGAGACGAGTTCGAGAAAATGCTCATGCAAGGCAAACCGAGGCTGCTTGAGTACGCCGGGCGTTTTGAGGCCCTGCTTGTGCGCATCATCGACCTGAACTTCGAGATCAACCGTCGATTGGGGACCTTGATTGGCAAGCATCTCGCACCATGCACGAACGATATTCGCGAGCAAATGCAGGCATTGCTCCGTCCCGGATATCTGGCAAGCACCCCGGCGCAGTGGCTTCCCGAGCTGCCGCGCTACCTGCAGGCCATCTTGATGCGCCTGGACAGACTCTCCGGCAATCTGACGCGCGACAGTCAGTTCCTGAGCGTCGTTCAGCGCCTGAGCGGCCGTCACAAGGCAATCCTGACACGCTGTCGAGAATCCATCCCGGAGCAGGACGATGCACGCTGGCTGCTGGAAGAACTGCGGGTTTCCCTGTTTGCCCAGTCGCTCGGTACACGTGTTCCAGTCTCGGAAAAGCGTGTGGACAAGGCTCTGGATGAATTGGAGCGGCGCTGTCCCGCGCGCTGATCGCTTCATACCTGGGTGAAGCGCAGCTGCGCTGTGTGCTGAATGTGACCTGGTGTGTGGGCGGCCCTGGCTTGAAATGGCACAATTGGCCCTGATTAATACGGCAGAATGCCCTGTTTGGGGGGCGATTCCCCGCAATTGCGGGAGATAAAATGCCTCAACCGCTAGGAACCACCCTGGCCATGCCGCATAATGCGCGCCGAATTGTGACACCGACACCATGATCGAGAATCACGTGCTCAGGATCTTCAGAAACTTCATGCTGCTTGCGGTATTGCTGGGCAGCTCCAGTGCGCTTGCCAATGACCCTTGGGAAGCCACCAACGTGCGCATCTACCACTTCAACAAGCTGGTGGACGGCTGGTTCCTGCGTCCCGTTGCCGTTGCTTACAACAATGGCGTCCCGGCGATAGTGCGACAAGGTGTCGGCAATTTCTTCAGCAATATCGATGACGTCAATGTCCTGGCCAACAACGTCCTGCAATTGAAATTTCAGGATGCAGTGACCGATTCCGGTCGACTGCTCATCAATTCCACCGTCGGCATCGTCGGCATCATCGATGTCGCCTCTTCAGTAGGCCTTGCCAAGAATGAAGAGGACTTCGGGCAGACGTTCGGCCGCTGGGGTGTCGGAGCCGGACCTTATGTGGTGCTGCCCTTCTTTGGCCCCAGCTCTGTGCGTGATTCCTTCGGACTGGTGCTGGATACCTTGTTCAATCCCATCCAGTATCACAACGATGATTCGACCCGGCACACCCTGATCGCCATTGGCCTGCTGGATGACCGGGCGTCAGTCCTCGCCATGGAAAACCTGATTTCCGGCGATGAATACCTCTTCGTGCGCGAAGCCTATCTCCAGCAGCGCGAGTTCCTGGTCAATGATGGCGCGTATTTCGACGACTTCGACGACTATTGATCCCGGCCTGCAGTAGCTGCCTTCACCGCCAGCTTGGTTCGGATGAAGTCACTGTGCCGAACATGAATGAGGTCCGCAATCCTGCGGATGATGTGATCTTCATAACGATCAATGTGCTCATCGGCAAAGGCGATCTGCCAAAGATTTTCAAGCAATTGAACGCGCTCCTCATAGCCGTAGCCGGCATTGATCAGACTGGTGAATTCGTACAGGGATGTAGAGTGGTGTGACGCCTCTTCTGCCAGCGCCATGACCTGCTCGACAGCCGCCTCCTCGAGCTTGAACCTGACTTGAAGAACCCTCAGCAAGGCATCCAATTCGCGCCTGTCTATTGTTGTGTCTGACTTGAGTACCTCGAACATCAGTGCTGCCGTAGCCAGTGGCAGCCGGGTGCCCTTGTCGGTTGCAGAGCTGCTGCTGTCCAGTTGCAGGTTCTTCTCGAAGAATTTCTTGATGCTTGAAATCATGCGGATATGTCCTCGGCTTCGTAGCTCCAGGCGAATTCTGTGACCTTGCCAATGGCGTCTTCCAGCACACTCAGACCCGCATTCTTTCGCCATGCATTCTCGCTCAAGTGTCGGCGAAAGGCCTTTCCCCCCGGAACGCCATGAAATATGCCCAGGATGTGTCGCGTCATGTGCTGCAACGATGTACCTGCACTCAGCTCGTGCTCCACATAGGGCAGGAATCTCTCCAGTGCCTCGGTTCTGGAATCGACATTGTTGGTTTCGCCAAACAGTCGTTTGTCGACTTCACTCAACAACCATGGATTGTGATAAGCCTCGCGTCCTACCATCACACCGTCGAGCCTCGTCAGCAATTGCTCAGCCTGATCCAGCGAACGAATGCCACCATTGATCACGATCCGCAGATCGGGGAAACGTTCCTTCATGCGTTCTACACGCGCATGATTGAGAGGGGGTATCTCGCGGTTCTCTTTCGGACTGAGCCCTTCCAGGATCGCGATCCGCGCATGAATGATGAGAACATCACAACCTGCGTCTTTCACGGCAACAATGAAGTCTTGCAGAAACTCATCGGAATCCAGGGCATTGATGCCGGTGCGACACTTCACGGTGACAGGGATGTCCACGACACGCTTCATCGCCCGCACTCCCTCTGCGACAAGCCCGCTGTCCGCCATAAGACACGCGCCGAAGCGTCCGGATTGCACGCGGTCGCTCGGGCATCCGACATTGAGGTTGATCTCGTCGTAGCCAGCATCGGCACCAAGCTGGGCACAGCGCGCCAGTTCGCTTGGATCACTGCCGCCCAGCTGCAGCGCGACAGGATGCTCCGCTGGATCAAATGCGAGGTGGCGCTTCACATCACCATGCAACAGGGCGCCTGTCGTGACCATTTCCGTATACAGACGAGCTCGGCGACTGAGCAGCCGCAGGAAGTAGCGCTCGTGCCTGTCTGTCCAGTCGAGCATTGGGGCAACACAGAAACGATGGCTATTGGCGTCGAGAATCATGGTGAGACAGTGCAATGATTGAAACGAGCGTGTGATGTTAATGGTTTGCGCCAAACAGCGATAGCGTATAATCCCGCGCGGAATGTGCCTGGGCGCGTTCTGTGGCTTCCATTCACTCTAGTACTGGATCATTCATGCTCAAGGTCAGAACTCGCATCGCTCCCTCGCCGACGGGGGATCCCCATGTTGGGACAGCCTATATCGCCCTGTTCAATCGCTGCTTTGCTCATCAGCATGGAGGCGATTTCATTCTGCGGATCGAGGACACGGATCAAGTGCGCAGCACGGCCAGATCTGAAGCGGACATTCTTTCCGCCCTGCGCTGGTTGGGGTTGCATTGGAGTGAAGGGCCGGATGTCGGTGGGCCGCATGGTCCTTACCGCCAAAGCGAACGCAGCGACTTGTACGCGCAGGAGATCAAGTCGTTGCTCGACAGCGGACACGCTTTTCGCTGTTTCTGTACGGCAGAACGGCTGAATGCGCTGCGCGCACAGCAAATGCAGGACAAGGCAGCTCTTGGCTATGACGGGCATTGCCTGACACTGTCACAAAAAGAAGTGGCAGCGCGACTCGAGCAAGGCGAGGAGCATGTTGTCCGCATGCGAATTCCAGAGGAGGGTGACTGCGTTTTTCAGGACATGTTGCGCGGTGAGATCAGGATCGCCTGGCAGCAGATCGACATGCAGGTGCTCATGAAGTCGGATGGACTTCCAACGTATCACTTCGCGAACGTGGTCGACGATCATCACATGCAGATCAGTCATGTGATTCGAGGCGAAGAATGGATCAACTCCACACCGAAACACCTGCTTCTGTACCAGTACTTTGGCTGGACACCTCCGACATATTGCCACATGCCATTGCTGCGCAATCCTGACAAGAGCAAGCTCAGCAAGCGCAAGAACCCAACCAGCATCAACTACTACCGGGACATGGGCTATCTGCCGCAAGCCGTCGTGAACTACCTCGGTCAAATGGGCTGGACCATGCCGGACGGACGTGAAGTGTTTTCAGTTGCCGAGATGACGACTGCCTTCGATCTGCAGCGTGTCTCGCTGGGTGGACCCGTTTTCGACATCGACAAGCTGACCTGGCTCAATGGGAAATACCTTCGTGAGCATGTCACCGATGAGCAATTCGTCGCGCTTTACCGGGAGTGGGCGTTTGCGCCTGACAAGGTCGCGAAGATAGTCCCCTTGCTGAAGGATCGGGTCGACCGCTTCACGGATGTCGCACCTCTTGCAGGTTTTTTCCTGTCCGGGCTGCCTGCAGTGGAAATCGGCTCCTTTGCGCACAAGTCACTTGAGGCTGAAGAACTCAAGCGGATACTGCAGTTCACACTGTGGAGTTTCGAAAGCATGCGCAGCTTCACCAGAGATGACATCGAAAGGACATGCATCGCCCTCGCTGCCAGGATGGAGCTGAAGATCAGGGATTTCCTGTTTCCTCTTTTCGTGGCGATCTCAGGCAGGGCGGTGTCCACGTCAGTGGTGGATTCGATCAGCATCCTGGGTCTCGACATCACTCGCGCAAGACTGCGTCATGCAATCGCCGTTCTGGGCGGTATCTCGAACAAGGAAGCGAAGGTCCTGGAGAAGGACTTTCAACAGTTCGGTGCTATCAGTGACTAATCGTTGACAGGTCAGGGATCGGTGCTTAGAATGCGCGGACTTTGAACGACGGGCCTTCTGCAAGTTGTTCAAATCCCGCAGATAAGGGGTCTTAGCTCAGCTGGGAGAGCGCAACGCTGGCAGCGTTGAGGTCATCGGTTCGATCCCGATAGGCTCCACCAAAATCCTTAAAAATCAGCAATTTAGAGTGTGTTCTGTAACGAACATACAAGTGCGGCGAAACTAAGTTCCTCCGCGCTTTCTCCGCGCTTAACGTGATGTAAACTTCGATTAGCCAAACCGGCTCCATACTTACCCCACCTTCCGGAAATGAAAAAGTCTTCCATTTCAAATGGTTGAGATATCATTATTGCTTCGAATTGCTAGCAGGGAAGGTGAGCAAGGTGTTGGCTTCACGCGGAGAGCGCAACGCTATGCGCGGAGAGCGCATCGCCACGGGCGTTGAGTTCTCCGCGCATCTTCTAAAGGCGTAATTTCTTCAGTCAGGAAGGGTCAAGCTGATCGAATTGAACGGAAGCTGGGACTCGTCCTGGTACCCCCGTGTAGTGTTCACATTTCCATGTGCCATTAGCTGCATTATTTCCACATCCGTATATCCATGACACTTGTACAACGTGGACGATAGTCCACGAATTTCATGAAAAGTGACACCTTCAATTCCACACTCGTCACGCACTTGTGTAAACATTTTTCCAAGTCGATCAGGTAGTACTTGGCAAACATGTGACTTCTCAACAACGCTTCCTAACTTTGCGTCCTTTAATGCCAGCACTCGTCGCTTCGGTTTATGGCTAATGACAAAAGGACATGCATGATTCTGCATTGCCAGTTCGCGAGCGCGATTAATAAGTGCCCTTAGCACAGGGTGTTGGTCCAATTGCCAGCTTAGTCTGGCCGCCTTGATGGGACCCAATTGCTCTCTGGATTTGCCAACTACAACCCTGAGTTCGCCGTTGCATACAGACTCCTTCCAGGTCAGCCTGCAAATATCCGTTCGGCGTAGTGCAGTGTATCGACTGATGCCCATTGCCAACTGTAGTCCCTCAAAGCGCTCTGCTCGTTCACCGGCTCTCTTGTATATTTTCTGGTAATCAGCGTTTGTAAGAGCCGGGCGCAACTTGCGGGGTGCGTCTTTTGGCAGGAGTCGAGGTCTATCATCGGCAGTTGTAAAGGGATTGTACGGAAACTTTGATACTACCCCTTCGCTCATAAGCCAGTTGAACAGCCTTCGAAACTCTGCACCTCGTACCTTTTGTTGATAGTAGGTCAGGCGGGTTCTACCCCGATTTTACGGACACTTCAAAGAAGCCTCATAATGGGCAAAAGGAGTGTTTATGTCGAAGAGAAAAAAGTACAGCCCCCAGTTCAAGCAAGGTGCGGTTGATCTGCT
>Ga0255182_1000167_pt1 | contig 55992 bp, 37 predicted proteins | sample Atl_UVDOM_RepA_8_FD_188420 | JGI IMG/M metagenome (GOLD analysis project Ga0255182, IMG submission 188420) | Freshwater microbial communities from Altamaha River, Georgia, United States - Atl_UVDOM_RepA_8d | ecosystem: Environmental > Aquatic > Freshwater > River | place: USA: Georgia...
TCAACAATCGCAATACCGGTGTGATGTCTTTCGGGCAGGGCTTCAGCAACGGTCGCTTCGCGTCGAGCCAGGGATGGGTGCAAGGGGGCGGGCTCAACGGCAGCCGGTTCGGCTTCTCCAACGGTCGGACGAGCGGCGGTTCGAGCTTTCTCAACAATCGCAACACCGGTGTGATGTCGCTCCGCCAGGAGGTGGCCAGTGCGGAACCGTTCTCACGCTCCATGGCGGTGCGGACTGGGAATACGGCCGCGTCTGGCGGTAGGAGCGCGTCCAATGCCACGATGCGACAGGGGCTGTTCGGCCGACGCCAGCGCTGACTCGGCGGCTGGTTCGGAAGCCGTCAAGCAGGCACAGAAGACCGACCAGGAAACGGAGGGCTCTCGATGTTGGGCACTGAAGGGGCGGTGGTGTTCAGAACGGCCGAGTGTTTGAGGCGGCATCGCGGCCTGCTGCTCGCGGCAGTCGTCTCGCTGTGTGGCGGAAGTACGGCCTTCGCGCAGCCCAGGATCGAGTGGGTTTCCGCGCCCTCGTACAAATACTGGCCATATGAGGTGACATCCAGCCAACGTCAGGCGCCGAGCCGCTTTGTCACCAAAGGCTCGTTTCGAACACTTGGTGAGGCGAATGCGAGGATCCGCCAGTTGCTGGCGGAAGATGCGGCCACGAGGGGGACCGCCTGGAAGTACGCCATCATTCGAGTCGAGGTGAAGCAGGGCTTTCCGAGCGGCGACGGATCCAGCAACGGAGGCGACCAAACGCTCAACAACAGGATCGCCACCTTTCGGGCGCAACTTGCGTCTCTACGGACCCAGATTGCGAGCCTACGACGCATGCTGTCCGGTTCGGGGTACTCCGTCGCCGGCGTCAATAACGCCAACCGAGTGATCAACGGCTACAACGACCTTTTGGCACAGGGGCGACAGGTTTTTGGTTCCTCCGCGGTCAGTGGATTCCCGGTCGAGTTCCTGATCCCGCTGCGCAACGTCTCCCAGTCGTACTATTTCGACGTGGCAATTTCCGGCCGAGGTACCTTTGTCGTCGGACCGTTTCGGAGTAAGGCCGATGCCGAGGCCTACTGGAGGCGACTCCAACAGCAGTATGGCCGCGGGGTTCGTGTCGTACGTGCGTTGTATCTGCGGTAGCCCGGTCACTCGCACTTCGGCAACGGTCTTTCGGCGGGGCGTGGTACGTCGCTGGATGAGAAGACACTCCGGGGACGAGTCGTCCGCGTAGGTGCGGGGCCAGCGGTCGTGCGGTCCCCCGGGATACTCGGTGTGCTTCGGCATGCCCCCCGGTGCGCATCGCATCCAGACACGGGCGACTGTATTCACGGTCTGTCAGGGGCCGGATGCGTCACGGGTTTGGGTCAGCCGATCCCTGAGGGTTATTCTTGATTCCCCCCACAGGGAATCGCCCATGCCCGGTCGCCCCACCACACGCCTCGTCCTCGCCGCCTTCTCCGCGATCGCCTGTCCGTCTGCCGATCTGGTCGCGGCCGAGAACGACGCCGACCGGCCGAACTTGGCCGGGTTCGTCACGGCCACGGCCTCGAGCGAGCAGCCGGGCAACTCGATGGCGGCGGCGATCGACGGGGACCAGGGCAGCCGGTGGTGCGCCGCGGACGGTTCGGTGCCGCAGTGGTGGCGGGCCGATTTCGAGCAGCCCCAGAGGGTGGTGGCGGTGGAGATCGACTGGGAGTTCCCCGGACGCGACTACCGCTATTTGATCGAGACCTCGCGGGACGGAATGGCGTGGACGAAAGCGATCGACGCGGAGCAGGGGGCCAAGAGTCCGGCGGTCCACGAGTTGGCGGCCGAGGCCGGCGGCGGCGACGTGCGTGCCGTGAGGGTGACGTTCCTCGGCGGCCCCGGTTGGGCCAGCATTCGCGAGATCCGGCTCGTGGCGCCTCCCGGCACCAAAGTGCCCAATCTCGAGGCCCTGGCCCGCGAGAATTTTCTGCTGGGCCTCGCCCGCGAGGTCAAGCCGCCGTCCGGATTCACGGGCACGCTCTTCGCCACGCCCGCCGAGGCCAACTATCCCGTGTTCGTGGCCGCCACGCCCGACGGCACGGTCTTCGTCTCCAGCGATGGCAACGGATCGCTGGGCCGTGACCCAGACCGCGGGCGGATCGTGCGCCTCCGCGACACTGACGGCGATGGCACAGCCGACGAAGTCAGGGAGTTCGTCGCCGACCTCGACTCGCCCCGGGGCCTGGTGTTCGTCGACGGCCGGCTCGTCGTGCTCCACCCGCCGCACGTGACCGCGTTTCGCGACGCCGACGGCGACGGCGTGGCCGAGGAGCAGGAGCGGCTCGTGACCGGCATCGCCTTCGACTATTCGCAGCGGCCTGCGGACCACACGAGCAACGGGCTGGCGCTCGGGATCGACGGCTGGATCTACGCCGCCATCGGCGACTTCGGCTTCATGGCGGCCGAGGACCGCAACGGCCGGAAGCTCCAGCTCCGCGGCGGCGGGATCGTGCGGTTTCGCCCCGACGGTTCCGGACTCGATCTCTTCGCCCGCGGCACCCGCAACAACCTCGAGGCGGCCGTCGGTCCGTTGCTCGACATGATCGCCCGCGACAACACCAACGACGGGGGTGGCTGGAACGTGCGGCTTCACGCCTTCACCGGCCTGGAGGACCACGGCTACCCACGGCGCTACATGCACTTCACCGACGAGGTGGTGGCGCCATTGGCCGACTACGGCGGCGGCTCGGGCACCGGCGCCTGCTGGATCGACGAGCCGTGGATGCCGGCGAAGCTCAACGACCAGCCGTACACCTGCGACTGGGGGACCGGTCGGATCTATCGCCATCCGCTCACGCTCCGCGGGGCCGGCTACGAGGCCGGGCAGGAGCCATTCCTGGAGATCACGCGGGCCACCGATCTCGACGTCGATGCGCTCGGCAACATCTACGCCACGAGCTGGCGCGGTGGAGGATTCAACTGGTCCGGTCGCGACGTCGGGTTCGTCGCGCGGCTGCGGCCCGAGAGGCTGGCGACGGTGTCGCCGCCCGCTCTCGACACGGCGCCGGCAGCCGAACTCGTGGCCGTGCTCACGGGCCCCAGCCATCGGCTCCGGCTCGATGCCCAGCGGGCGTTTCTTCGGCGGTCGCTCGTGGCCGAGGCGGAGCCCGCGCTCCTCGCGGTCGCCCGCGACGCGGAAGCCAGGCTGGCGGCGCGGGTGGCGGCGATCTTCACGCTCGCGCTCGGACGCGGCGAGACGGTCATGCCTGCGCTCTCGGCGCTGGTGACCGACGGGGCCGTCGCCCCCTGGGCGATCCGTGCGATCGGCGATCTCGCGGCCGCCGGCAAGGCCGTGCCCCATGAGCCGCTCCGCGCAGGGCTGTTGTCGACCGACGCCCGGGCCCGGCGGGAGGCCGTGATCGCGCTCGTGCGGGTGGGCGACGGCAGCGAGGCGGCGAACCTGCTCGGGATGACCGTGGACGTCGATCCGATCGTCGCCCACACGGCGGTCGAGGGCATCGTGCGGCTGGCGGCAGCGCGGGAGGCCGACGTGATCGCTGCCTGCACCGCAGTCGTTGACGAGTCGTCGTCGCCGTCGGCCCTGCGGAGAGCCGCGTGCCGCGTCCTCGGTGAGATCCATTCCGAGGCCGCCGTGGATGCCGTCCTGGCGCGGCTGGCGGCGGCCGATGCAACGCGGCGAGGCGACCTCGCCTGGGCGGCGGCCCGGCTGTGGCGGCGAGAGAGCACATGGAAGGGAGACGGCTGGGGCACGCGGCCCGACACACGGGGCCCCTACTACGCGCTCGAGGAGTGGTCGGCCTCACCGCGGATCGTGGCCGCGATCGCGGCGGCCGTGACGGCCGCCGCGCCGACGGAGTTGCCTGAACTCGCCCGGATCCTCGGGCTCCACCGCCTGCCCGAGGCGGCGATCGGCCTGCAGTATGCGGCCCACGGTGTCGCCGAGCCCCCCAAACGTGCCGCGCTCGTCAAGGCCATGGCCCCCACCGTCGATCCGGCCAGGGCCGCCGAGGTCGCCGCCGACAAGGGGCCGAAGCTGGGCGATCGGAAGGTGGACGAGATCCTGGATCTCGTGGAGGAGCGGCGGGGTGACCCCGGCGTGGGCGCGGAACTGTTCGTCGGGAAAAAATGCGTCGCCTGCCATTCGGCCGGGCCGGACAGCGCCGGCCTGGGTCCGTCGCTGGCCAACGCGGCGGGCATCTACAACCGCCGCCAGTTGGCGGAAAGCATCCTGCTGCCGCACAAGTCGATCGCCCAGGGCTTCGCCACCACGGCGCTCGTGCTCGAGGACGGCACGTCGCTCATCGGCTTCGTGACGAGCGAGGCAGCTGACCTCCTCGTGATGCGAGACGCCCTGGGAGCGGAACACCGTGTCGCGAAGGCGGCGATCGAGGAGCGGACCAGACTGCCGACGAGCGTGATGCCAGAGGGACTCGTCGCCGACCTGTCGGTGGCCCAGTTCGCCAGCCTGCTCGACTTCATCGAAGGGATGAAGGTCAAGTGACCGGCAAGCAGTGGCCGCGCTCGGGAACGTCGGTGACCGGGGCGACACCACGCCGGGCAGGTGTGATTCAAGAAGCGACGCGAACGTGCTGCTACAATCTCGGCCGACGTTGCCGCGGTCGGTGATGCCTGCGTGCCGGGCAGGATTCGCGACGTATGATCGTGGTGGAACCCGATGAAGATTGCTCGCATCTTTGCGCACAGAGTCGATTTGCCGCTCGTCGAGGGCAGCTACAAGTGGTCCGGCGGCAAGTCTGTTTCTGTATTTGACAGCACGATCGTCGGCGTCGAAACGGCATGTGGACTGATCGGATACGGAGAAGTGTGTCCGCTGGGGCCATTTTATTTGCCGGCCTACGCCGAAGGCGTTCGTGCGGGCCTCAAAGAGCTGGGGCCGCATCTGATCGATTTCGATCCCAGAGAGCTTCTCAAGCTGAATCATCGCATGGATGCAGCCCTCAAGGGGCATCCCTATGTGAAGTCCGGGGTCGACGTTGCGTGCTGGGACATCCTGGGCAAGGCGACTCAGCTGCCGGTCTGCACGCTGATGGGCGGCCGCTTTGGTGAAAGGATTCGTCTCTATCGAGCCATCTCGCAGTCGCCCCCGGATGAAATGGCAGCCAACGTCGCAAGCTATCGAAGGCAGGGCTACACGCGATTTCAGCTCAAGGTCGGTGGCGATCCTGATCTCGACATTCTGCGCATTCGGCAGGCCCGGGACATTCTCCAAGCGTCGGATCGACTCGTCGCCGACGCCAACACCGGCTGGACGCAACACGAAGCCATGCGGGTCGTGCGTGCCGTGGGTGATCTCGACGTGTATATCGAACAGCCCTGCTTGACGTACGAGGAGTGCCTTGCCGTAAGACGGCACACGAACAACCCGTTTGTGCTTGATGAAAACATCGACGGTCTCGACTTGCTTCTGCGAGCCAAGGCCGACCTGGCGATGGACGTTGTGAACCTGAAGATCAGCAAGCTGGGGGGGGCTCACGAAGACGAGGCAGATGCGCGACCTGTGTGTGAACATGGGAATCGCCATGACACTGGAAGACAGTTGGGGGGGCGACATCACGACGGCGGCGATCGCCCATCTGGCCCACAGCACGCCTGAAGAGTTTCGGTTCACGAGTACCGATTTCAACAGCTACGTCACCGTCAGCAACGCCAGCGGTGCTCCGCAGCGCCTGGATGGATTCATGCAGGCCTCCCGGGCCCCCGGCCTTGGCATCGAGCCACGGTTGGAGGTGCTCGGCAGGCGGTTGGTGGATGTCTCTTAAGTTCACCGCCCCGGCCGGCCGCGACCTCGAGTTCGCCCCGGCCGCCACGCTCGACGAGCGGCTGGCCGAAACCGGTCGCTCGCTCCGCGAAAAAGGCCGGCTTCGAGGACCGACCTCGCCCCGCAGTTTTGCCCGGCGGGGTCCATCAACTACCCTGGAGGAGCCTTGAACGAGGATCGCAGTATGGTCACCCGCCTGCCTCGCCGTCGTTTTCTTGGTCACGCATTGGCCGGAACGCTGGCGCTCCCTGCCTTGCCTTCGCTGGTTGCCGGCGACCGCGCCGCGGCGGCGACGCCCCGGGCCCCGTCGCCAGGTCCCCGCCGCTTCGTGGCGATCGGCAACCTGCTCGGCTTCCAGCGATCACACCTGTTCCCGGAGAAGGTGGGAACGGACTTCGAGCTGACGGACTTGCTCGAGCCGCTGGCCGACAACCGCGGCCGCATCACCCTCTTCCGCGGGTTGGATCACGGCATCAAGGGCGGTCACTTCGCCGTCCACACGTTCCTCTCCGGCGTGCTGCACCACGAGTCGAAATATCGGCCGGACGGCAACGTCACGGTCGATCAGTTCATCGCCGACGCCGTCGGTGATCAGACCCGTTTTGCCTCGTTGACGGTCGGGTCGGAGGGGGGCATCCACGGCGGCTGCCAGCTCTCCTGGACGCGATCTGGCGTCCGCGTGCCGCCGATCACGTGCCCGTCCGCCCTCTTCGAGAAGCTGTTCGTCGGCGAGTCACCCGCGGCGCGGGAACGCTACGACGCCGCCAATCGGCTGCAGGGGTCGATTCTCGACGCCATGATCTCCGACGCTCGCACTCTGGCACGGCGGATCAACCACGAGGATCGGGCGAAGCTCGATGACTACCTGACGTCGGTTCGTGACGTCGAGAAGCGGCTGCAGGCCCGGATCGCGTGGGCCAACAGGCCCAAGCCGACGGCGCCGATGAAGCGACCCAGTGACCGCAACACCGCCCAGGACCTGCCCCTCCTCTACGAACTCATCGCCCTGGCGCTGCAGACCGATTCGACGCGGGTGGCGACGCTCGAGATCGGCGGATGCTTCCTGCCCCAGGATCTGGGAATTGACAAATCCCACCACGGGCTGTCGCATCACGGCAACGATCCGGAGGCCGTCGCCCAGTTGATCACATTGGAGAAGTATCAGCTCGAGCACTTCAGCCGGTTCCTCACGCGGCTGGCGGGCACGACCGACGGCGATTCCACGCTGCTGGACTCCACCGCCGTCCTTTTCGGCAGCGGCATGGGCGATGCGAACTCGCACAAGAACGACGACCTGCCGATCATCATGGCCGGAGCCGGCTACGGCTGCGGCGCATTCAGGCGGCTCGATCCGCAGCGGAACAAGGTTCCGTTGTGCAATCTGTTCCTCGACATCGTGCAGCGGCTCGGCATCGAGGCCGATTCCTTCGGGACCAGCACCGGCACCTTCTCGTAGGCCGTCGTGTCAGCAGTCGTGCGCGGGGTGGTTGTGCCGATGTCGTCCAGGATGTTACGGGCCTGCCTGCCGCTCCTCATCGTCGCCGGGAGTGGGAGCGCCATTCCCGCCGCGGAGCCGGAGGCCCATGATGCTGCACAGGCATCGCGGGCGATCCGTGGCTTTCTCGAGCGGTACTGCTTCGCATGCCACGGGGCCGACGCGGCCGAGGGGGGGCGGGATTTTGCGTCGTTCACGATGCCCTTCACCACCCCGCAGCAGCTGATCGCGGCCGATGAGATCATCGACCAGGTCACGCTCGGGGCGATGCCGCCCGAAGATGCCCCGCGGCCGACCGACGCCGAGCGGGTGGCGGTCGTCGAGGCGCTGCGCGGGGCCCTGCGGGAGTCGCGGGACCGGTTCGAGGGCACCGGAGGGCGGACCGTCATGCGGCGGCTCTCCCACCGCGAGTACGAGAAGACGTCGGAGGTCCTGTTCGGGCGGCGCATGGACACCCTGGGCCTGACCGCCGAGTTCCCGCGTGAGACCACCCGCCACCGCATCGACCACATCGGTGCCGACATGAGCGCGCCGGGCGTGCTCCTGGACCACTACTTTCAGGCGGCCCATCGCCTGGTCGCGACGCGGCTGGGCACGCCGGGCGTCGAGCCGCAGACGTGGCACTTCAAGGATCACTTCGTGCAGTACGAGGAGCTCGAGGGGCCGCATCGGTCCGTCTTCAAGTACAAGTATCTCTGCCTCTACGAGCAGCCCAACACCGACACCCGCCAGGGCGGGTATGGGCACATCGAGGACTTCCTCGAAGGCGTTCCGGTGTCGGGCCTGTACGACATCGCGGTCCATGCGCAGGCCATGCACCGCGACACCCACTACGATCCCGCGATCTTCCGCATCGACTTCTCCGAGCCGTTCCAACTGGCCGTCGTGCCGGGCGACGCGACCAAGGGGCACATCCACTATCCCCAGGCCATCGAGCCCAGGCTCGGCGAGGCGATCGTTCCCGACGACGAGCCCGCCTGGCTCACGTTCCGCGTCTGGTTGGAAGCCGGGCAGACGCCCCGATTCATCTTCCCTAACGGCCCTTTCGAGTCGCGCGCCTCAGTGATCGAGCTCAACAAGAAATATGCCGCGGAGCTCGAGATCGACGGCAAGAAGGTGAACGGCGTCGATCGCTCGCATCTCCTCCGCCGCGGCAAGCTGCCCCACATCCGCATCGACGAGATCACGGTTCACGGTCCCCTGTCCGAGCCCGGCGGGGCGGCCGAGGAGGTCGCCGTCTTCGGGCCGGGAGGTTTCCAGGCCGATCGGGCGGTCGAGCAGTTGGCGGCTTTCGCGCGGCGGGCGTATCGGCGGCCGCTCGACGAGGCCGACCAGATGCGGATCGAGTCGTTCTACGCGCAGCGGCGGGACGAGGGCACCACCGCGCGACAGGCGACGCTCGACACGCTGGCGATGATCCTCTGCTCTCCGTCATTTCTCTATCTCACGGAAGGGACGCCCGACGACGAGGAGTGGCTGCGTCCCTTCGACCTGGCGAGCCGGCTGTCGTATGCCCTGTGGGCGCAGCCCCCCGATGCGGAGCTCGACGCCGCGGCAGAGTCGGGGGAGCTCACGGATCCGGCCTGCCTCGAGCGGCACGTCCTGCGGATGCTCGACGACGCACGGTCGGCGGCGTTCGTCGACGACTTCGTGGACAGTTGGCTCGCCCTCCGCGACATCGGGCTGCTGCCACCGCCGCGGCAGGCGGCCGGCGAGTACTACGCCCAGGATCTACCCGCATCCATGAAGCGGGAAGCGAGGCTGTTCTTCACCGCGCTCCTCGAGACCAATGGCCCGATCACCGACTTCCTCGACGCCGACTACACCTTCGTCGACAAGAAGCTCGCCGCCCTCTACCGCCTGCCCGAACGCGATGCGCTCCGGCTGGCGGACGGCTTCCGACGGGTGACGCTTCCCGATCGCCGCCAGCGCGGCGGTGTCCTGGGGATGGCGGGGGTGCTGACGGTGAGCGCCAACGGCGTCGACACTTCGCCGGTCACCCGCGGCGTGTGGGTCATGGAGAACCTCCTGGGCACCCCGCCGCAGCCGCCGCCCGACGAGGTGCCGGCCATCGAGTCGGACGTGTCGGGCGCCACCACCCTTCGTGAGCGGCTGGCCAGGCACAGCGCGGATCCGGCGTGCGCCGTGTGCCATCGCAGGATCGACCCGCTGGGATTCGCCCTGGAGGCCTTCGATCCCATCGGCCGTCACCGGGCGAAGTATCCGAAGAAGAGGGATTCCGCACCCGCGCTGGCGGTCGACACCAGCGGAACGCTGCCGAACGGCGATGCCTACGCGGACTTCGCGGAGTACAAGCAACTGCTCTTGAAGCAGCGCAGCCCGGCGTTCAAGCGGCATCTGATCTCGATGCTGTTGTCCTACGGCACCGGCCGCGTGATGGAGCGGGTCGACCGCTACGAGATCGACGACATCGTCGCCCGGGTCGAGGCCGACGATGACGGCCTCCGCACCGCCGTCGTCGAGGCCTTCACGAGCCGCATCTTCCGCTCCCGGTAGAAATGTCCACGCGTTCTTCGCGCAGCGTATCATCTACCGCTCTGGCTGACCGCCTCGCTCGAGACTGACCTGGCCCCCCTCAACGATGCCATGTTTGGAGCAAGAATCCCGGCGTGGTCGCACCCCAGGGAGGGAGGGCATGTCTCCGGAATCATGGCCGCTTCGAGCGACACCATGTAGGCTATTTGGAACGGGGGTGCCTCCGGGCCGTCGCCCCGCGTCCTGCCACCTTGACGTGCCTAAGTGCCACTCGGCTCCATCACCGGCGGAGGAAAAGATGCGCATGCTTGATCGACACGGCTTCGTCCGTTCCTGGCGTCGCCGTTCCGGCGGCTTCACCCTCGTGGAACTGCTCGTCGTGATCGCCATCATCGGTGTCCTCGTCGGCCTCCTGCTGCCGGCCGTGCAATCCGCCCGTGAGGCGGGCCGTCGCATGCAGTGTGGCAACAACCTCAAGCAGATCGGCCTGGCGATCGTCAACACCCACGATGCAAAGAGGGTCTATCCGACTGGCCGGAAGACCCGCGACAACACCGACGTCTCGTGGTCGTTCCGGATCCTGCCATTCCTCGAGGAGCAGGCCACCTACGACGCCCTGCAGCCGGCGCTTCCGACCTCCGATCCGGCCAACGCGAGGGCGATGCGGACTCCCGTTGCGACGTTCTACTGCCCGAGCCGCCGGGCCCCGGCGGCGGACCGCAACTTCGACAACAACAACAGCGTCCCCCCGGCGAGCTACCAGAAGATCGCCGCCGGCGGTGACTACGCGGCGAACGCGGGAACATACTTCAACTACGCGCCAGAGGCCAACGGGGCGATCGATCCGAAGCTCGCGGGCCCCATCCACACCTTCTCGAATGTCCGGGCCGCGCAGGTATCCGACGGCCTGAGCAAGACGTTCGCCGTGGGCGATCGGCACCTCCCGCCATCCATCCCGGGAGCGGGCGTGATGGACGACTACAACAAGGGCGACACCTCGTTCTTCTCGGCCGACACCCCGCACACGCTGTTCCGCGACACCTACCGCGGCCTCGCCGATTCCTCCACCGACACGAACAACCGCAAGTTCGGCGGGGCCCACCTCGGCATCACGATGTTCGTCTTCCTCGACGGCCACGTCGAGTCGATCGACAACGGGGCGTCTCGCGACGTGCTCCGGATGTATTCGGCGATCGGGGACGGCGGTGATCCGACCGACCCGGGCGACGGCACGGACACCGATTTCTGACACGTGTCGCCGATGGTCGGTCCCGCCGGAGGTCGGCGTGGATCGGATCGTCGGCGGATGGAGGAAGCCATGCAGCGTCAGTCCATGAGGAAGGCGAACGCAACGCCGGCCGATTCGAGTGACCGGAGCCGGTGGCTGCGGCCTGCCATCGCCGTGACCGTGGGCCTCGTCGCGGCCGGCTGGTGGTTCTTGCAGCCCAGCCGGACCGCCCGGATCGCCACCCGCACGATCGCGTTGCAGGATCAGCTGCTCGGCATCGCCGTCGATTCGGCGGCTCGCCGCACGATGCTCCGGGAGATCATGCACAACGTCGATCAACTCAGGCCCGACGAGATTCGCCGGGTGCGTGAGGCCCTCTTTCGACGGCTCAACGCGATGCGGGTGGAGAGCCTCGCCCGGTTCGCCGACGCGCAGCCCGACGAGCGGACGGCCCTGCTCGACGACGACCTCGAGCGCATCCGGCTGGCCCGCAACGTCCTCGACGCCACCGAGCAGGGGGGCATGAGGCCCGTCACCGAGGCCGAACTCGCCGAGCGCGAGGAGCGGCGGAGGAAGCAGGAGGAGGCGCGGCGGAATCCTCCGCCAAAGTCTCCGCCGAAACCTGCGGCGCCGGCGGCCACGGCGGCCAAGCCGACGCGTCCTCCGAAGCCGTCCCCCGAGGAGCAGCAGTTGATGAAGAGCTACGTTGAGGCCTTGACCAAGAGAGCCAAGGAGAAGAACGTGGATCTGGGCCGGATGTTTGGGCGGCCGCCCGGGCGGGGCTGATCGTCCCGCGGGCGCAGCCATCCTGGCCTGCTTCCGCCTGCGAACCTCCGGTTGCCTGGCTATTGATTCACGGCACCTTTCGCGAGTCGGGCGCTCCGGGCGACGGGCCAGCCCCAGAGCCGCACGTCGACGTCGCCGCGGGCCAGGGTCACGAGCGACAGCCCGTCGGAGGCGAACGACACCGCCTCGACCGGCGCACTGTGCGGCAGCACCACCAGTTCCTCGCCGGTCTCGGCGTCGAAGACCCGCGCCGTGCCCTCGGCCCCGAGCGTCACCAGGCGCGTGCCGTCGGGACTGAACGCCGCGCCGCGAACCTGATGGGCATGCCCCCGGCAGACCGCCACCACACGTCTGGTGGCCGGGTCCCAGATCCGCGTCGAGAGGTCGTCCGACACCGTCGCCAGCCGGCGGCCCGTCGGATCGAACGTGAGCGAGCGGATCCTGGCCGCATGGCCTTCGAGGACCTCGAGCGGCTCGCCCGTGGCCGCGTCCCAGAGCCGGGCCGTGCCGTCGAAGGAGCAGCTCGCGAGTGCGCGGTCGTCGGGGCTGAACGCGACGCCCACGACCCAGTCGCGATGGCCGGCGAGCACACCGAGCGGGGAGCCGCTCTCGGCATCCCAGCGGCGGAGCGTGCCGTCATAAGACGCCGTCACGAGCCACCGCCCGTCGTGCGAAAAGGCGACCTGGGAGATGAAGGCGGTGTGGCCGCTGAGCGTCGCGAGGTGGCGACCGTCGCAGGCGTCCCAGAGCGCGGCGGCGGAGAGGCCCGGATCGTCGATGCTGCCCGGCGGTCCGGTCGCCCGCAGCCGCGTGACCGAACGCCTGCCGTCGGGGCTGATCAGCCCTCCCAGGCCGATCGGTGGTTCACCGGTCCTGAACTGCGAGCGCTTTCGCCGGTCGGCCGTCGTCCAGATGACGGTTCGGGAGTCGGTGCCGCCGGCAGCGACTGCCAGCAGGGTTCCGCCGGCGGCGAACGCGATCCCCGGCAGCGTTTCCGCTGCCTCGCCGAGTGGCCCGAGATCGTCCCCCGTGGCCGCGTCCCAGAGCCGCACCGCGCCGTCCTGGGTCGCGGTCACGATTGTGCGGCCGTCGGGCGAATGCCTGACCGCCCGGACCGTGTGCCCACCGCCGGGCAGCACCGGCAGTTGGCCGGGCCGGTCGGCATCCCAGAGCCGCAGCGTGCCATCCACGGAGGTGGTCGCGAGCAGCCGCCCCGCAGGATCGAACGCCACGCCCGTCACGCTCCCGGCGTGGCCCCGGAGGACCGCCGGCGCACCGCCGCCGTCGGCGGCCCAGACCGAAGCTGTTCCGTCGCTCGAGGCGGCCGCGATCCGCCGGCCGTCGGGACTGAAGGCGATGCCGAAGATGCCCGCTGCCAGCCGCACTTCCGCCAGCTGCTCGCCCGTCGCGGCGTCCCAGACCCGGCCGGTGCGGTCCTCGGAGGCCGTGGCCAGCCGGCGGCCGTCGGGGCTGAAGGCGACGCTCCGCACCCAGCCGCCGTGACCGGTGAGGACGTGCTCGAGCCGCCCGGTGGCCAGATCCCAGACCCGGGCCGTGGTGTCGAGCGAGGCTGTGGCCACCCGGGCGCCGTCGGGGCTCAGCCGCAGGTCGTAGAGCAGACCCTCATGACCGCGGAGAGTCGCGACCGTCTCACCGGTCGTGACATCCCAGACCCGCGCCGTCCGATCGCTCGATGCCGTGACGAGCCGGTCGCCCGCCGGCGTGAACTCCGCTCGCACCACCCGGTCGGCATGGCCCCGAAGAACTGCGACCTCCAGCCCCTGCCGCCAGTCCCAGATTCGGGCCGTGCGGTCCCAGCCGCAGCTCGCCAGCAACCGGCCGTCAGCGGTGAACCGCAGCGACTCGAGCCGATTGCCATGGCCCCGCAGCACCATCGGCTCGGCCCCACCTTCGAGGTCAAAGATCCGGATCGCGTGGTCCATCCCGCCCGCGGCCAGGCTTCGGCCGTCGGGGCTGAAGGCGAGCGTCGTATAGGGTCCTTCGCCAGGGCCGAGCATCGCCGGTGCCGAGAGCTCCCAGCGACCTCCGGAACCGCGACTGACCGCCGTGTCGCCCGGGCCCTGGTGCGCTTCCGGGGCACTTGCGGCCACGTGCCAGACACGGACGCCCCCCGACTCCGCGACCGCGGCGATCCGCCGGCCGTCCCGGCTCAACCGCAGCGCCCGCAGCGGGCCGCCGCCCCCGTCGGCGGCCAGCACCGCCCGGTCGAGATCGGCCGCCAGAATCCGCAGTTCCAGCCGGGGGCGACCGTCGCCGAGAGCCTCGGTGTCGGCGAACAGGCTCCGGGCTGCGCCGAGGGCGCCGGTCCGAATCAGCCCGGCGATCCGGTGGAGGTTTGCCACGGTGAGCTGCCGAATCGCCGCCTGCGCCTCGGCATCGGCCCGCTGTCGCTCGGATTCCGCCACGTGGCGAGCCTGTTCGGCTTCCTCCAGTCGCCTGTCGGCAACGGTTCGCTGTTCCACTGCCTCCAGCCAGAACGTCGTGATCCCCACCAGCGACACGATCAAGGCCGCCAGGCTCACGGCGACGGCCATGGTCCAGGCCCGATGACGCTGCATGAGTCGAAGCGCGATCTCCCGGCCACTGAGCGGGACGGCCAGCACCGGCTCGCCGGTGAGGAACCGCCGCAGGTCGCCCGCCAGTTCGGCCGCCGATTGGTAACGCTGCTCCCGGTCCTTGGCGAGCGCCTTGGCGACCACGCTGGACAGCGCCCGCGGCACGTCGGCCGGTAGGTGCCGGGGAACATCCTCGGTCACTGCTCGAGCTGCCTCGAGGATGCCGCCACCCCCGATGTCGTACGGAAGTCGGCCGGAGACCAGCTGGTAGAGAATGACGCCCAGCGAGTAGACGTCGGCCCTCACGTCGAGGTCATCGAGCTCCGTGGTGAACTGCTCCGGGCTCATGTACTCCGGAGTTCCGGCGGCTAACAGCGTCCGCGACCGCTCCTGCCTCCCCGTATCATCGATTGGCAGCGCGATGCCAAAGTCAATCAGCCGGGGGATCCCGCTGCCATCGACGAGTACGTTGCCCGGCTTGAGGTCGCGATGAAGCACACCTCGTGAGTGGGCATGAGCGACCGCGTCGCACACAGCCGCGACCGCCCTCACCCGGGTTTGGGTGTCGAGCCCTGTGGCCTCGGCGTAATCGGTGATAGACCGCGCGCCCGGCACGAGCTCCATGGCGATCCACGCGACGCCCCCGGCCACATCCGATACGCCGGCCCCGAAAATCTGGGCGATGCCGGCATGATGGAGTCGCCCAAGCACCTCGGCCTCATGTCGAAACCTACCTGCCAGGGCTGGCGTGAGGAAGCCGCCGTCGATCACCTTCAGCGCGATCTGGCGCCTCGGAAACTCCTGCAGCGCCTCGTACACGCGGCCGAAGCCGCCGGATCCAAGCAGGCCGAGAATGGTGAAATCCGCAACGCGGGTGCCGGCGGGGAGCGGTTCCGACTGCGGCGCTCTGGCTCGACCGAAGGTTGAGCTGAGGCCGGGTAAGGGCGTCTCACGTGTCGCGTTGCCGGTAACCGCTCCGATCGTTGGGCGTGCCATGTCGCCGCATCCGCTCAATCGAGAAGGTCGAGCTGCCCGCCTTATTCGCGCAGCGTCTCTCGCGCCATCCGCCCGTTGCGGCGCCGGGTGCGCGTCGAGGTCCCAAGCAGAGCCGCAGTTCGTTCCTGGTCGAGCCCCAAATACCAGAGAAAATCGACGGCCTCCCGGCCTCGGCTTGACTCGGGCGGGCATCGGGCGGATGCCTAAAAAGTAAGGGGGCATCCCCTGAGCGTCAACCGATTGGCCGTTCGCTGACGGGCCCCGGACGCTTCCGGATGGTCCTGGTTCGTGTGCACAGGCCAGCGGGCGATCCAGCGTCAAGTGCTGGTGCGCGGATCCCGATCCCTTGATCAGGCCATGGCGGGCCGCCGCTCGTTGCACCGATCAAGGCAAATCCTACCGGCCCCTGGGGCCGCGGACGGTGGTGGCAGGCTTGGTGTCCCGCATGTATTCCTGGGCGGCTGCGATCAGGGCGAACCGAGTCGCGGCCGCGGTCGTCGGGGCGGAGGCGACCGCGCTGGTTTCGAGCCTGATGATCCGGACCGCGTCGGCGACGACCACGCCATTGGCGGCGTTGGTCATCGTGACCCGCAGGCTTCCCCGTGAGATCACGACCGTACCGAGGCTGTGCCAGAAGGAGCCACCCGCGTAGTCGTCGGCGGGGGCAAGCCGCTGATTGACGCGGGGCTCGCTGATACGCAGCCCCCCATCATGAATGGAGTAGGGCACGTTCGTGCCACGGTTCGAATGCGGTCGCCATGTCGTCATGACCTCGTAGCGACCCGGCTCGAGACCGGTGAACTCCCAGTGGGCGGCACTGGCACGGCCCGCCTTGAACGCGTAAAGGTGTGAGCCACCATAGGCATCGTCCGTCGGCACACTCGTCCACCCGCTTCCGGTCCGGCGGAAGCCCGGCCCCCGGTTGTCGATCACCAGCATGCCGGTGCCCTGGATCGAGAAGTCGTAGGGGTTCTCGTCGGGGTCGTTGCTTGGAATCACGATCCGTGCGGTTCGCAGGCCCTCGGCCGAGGGCCTGAAGATCAAACGGAACGTCGTGCTGGAGCCGGGCGCGACAGTGGCGGCCGGCATGGTCGCGATCGTGAAGTCGGCCGGATGGCTTCCGCTCACCTCGATCCGGGGCGAGCCGGCAAGGGACAGGCTCGCCGTGCCGGCGTTGGTGATGGTGAACGTGCGGGTCCAACTGCCGCCGACAGCGACGGCTCCAAAGTCCGTGCCATCCACGGGCGTGGGCGTGGTGTCGCCGTCTGGGATCGATGGTAAAGGCGTCGTCCAGCGGACGTCGATGTCCGGCTCGAGCGTCGCCACGCCGGTCCCCTGGATCGCGAACTCATAAGGGCTTTCATCCGGGTCGTCGTTGAGGATCACGATGCGTGCCGCGCGGACGCCGGTGGCAGACGGATTGAACGTCACGCGGAAGGTGGTGGTCGCGCCGACGGCCACCGGCGACGAGGGCTGCGCGGCGACGCTGAAGTCGCTCGCGTGGCTGCCCGTGATCTGCACTTGTGGCGACCCCGTCAGTGTGAGCGGCCCGGTGCCGGAGTTGGTGATGGTGAAGGCGGCTTCCCCACTCCCGCCTCCCACGAGCACGAGGCCGAAGTCGGTGCCGTCGCTTCGACCCGGGGTCGAGTCGCCCGCGGTGATCTCCGTTGTCCCTCCCCGCATACCCATCTCAGGTCGGGGAACCTCCCGGACCACCCGGACGGCATCGGCGACGACCAGGCCGTTCGCCGCGTTGGTCATCGTGACGCGGAGGCTGCCCCCGGAGATCGTCACCGTGCCGAGGCTGTGCCAGCGTAGCCCACTTCCGCTTTCACCACTGGGAGCGAGCCGCTGATTCACACGCACCTGCCGCAACCGGGTGTTTCCATCGAAGAGCGCGTAGGGAACGTTGCTGCCTCGATTTGCAGCCGCCTGCCACGTCGCCATCACGCGGTAGCGGCCCGGCTCGAGTCCGCTGACCGTCCAGTGACCCGCATGGGGCCGACCCGCCCTGGGGGCGTACAACCCGCCGCCCCCATACATGTTCTGTCCGGACAGCGAGTACCACGTGCTGCCTGTCCGCCGGAACCCCGAACTGAAGTCGTCGATGATCCATTCCGTCGGCGCAGTGCCCGTGCCCTGGATCATGAAGCTGTAGGTTTCCTCGTTGGCGTCGTTGCTGGCGATCGTGATCGTCGCCGTTCGCAGGCCGGCGGCCGAGGGATCGAAGGTCACCTGGAAGGTCGTGGCCGAGCCGGCCCCGACCGTCGAGCCGGGCGAGGAGATGACCGTGAAGTCATTGGCATGACTCCCCGTCAGTTGGACCAGCGGCGACCCAGTGAGCGAGAGTGTGCTGGTGCCCGTGTTGGCCACGGTGAAGGTGCGGGTCACCGTGCCGCCCGTCGTTCCCGTGGTTCCGAAGTCGGTGTGGTCCGCGGTGGACGGCGTTATATCGCCGTCGATGATCGAGACCCCGTTTCCGCGGAGATCGATCTCGGGAACGAGGGGCATCATGCCGGTTCCTTGAATCGCGAACTCAAAGGGGTTCTCGTCGGCGTCGTCGTTGGCGATCACGACGCGGCCCACACGCAGGCCCGCCGCGGATGGATCGAACCGGACCTGAAAGGTGGTGCTCGATCCGGCCTGGAGCGGAGAGGTCGGCAGCACGGAGATGCTGAAGTCTCCGGCGTGGCTGCCGGTGATCTGAACCCGCGGCGATCCCGTCAGTGCGAGCGCCGCGCTGCCGCTGTTGGCGACGGTGAACGTCCGGGTGAGCGTGCTTCCCGCCACCGACACGTTCCCGAAGTCCGTGTGATCCGTCGATGAGGGTGTCGTGTCACCGTCGGAGATTGAAAACCCATTGCCGCGAACGTCGATCTCGGGAACCAGTGTCCCGGTCCCCTGAATCGAGAAGTCGAACGGATTCTCGTTGGCGTCGTTGTTGGCGATCGAGATCCGGGCTGACCGCAACCCGGCCGCCGAGGGCGCGAACCGCACCTCGAAGGTGGTGCTCGAACCGGCCGCAACCGAGGACGGCGGCGTCGTGATGACGCTGAAATCCCCCGCATGGGTGCCGCTCACCTGCACCCGCGGCGAACCGCTCAGCAAGAGTGCGCCGGAGCCGCTGTTGATGATCGTGAACGTTCGGCTCAGCATGCCGCCCGCGATCGGGGCGCCGCTGAAGTCGGTATGGTCCGACGTCGAGGGGGTGGTGTCGCCGTCGCTGATCGAGAACCCGTTGCCGCGAAGCTCGATCTCCGGGGCGAAGTCATTGTCGGCGATCGTGACCGTGGCGCTGGACGGGCTCCCGACGGTGTACACGAATGTCGGGGCGAGGGTCAGAGTGACGGTCTCGCTTCCCTCAACCACGGTGTCGTCGATCACGTCCACGAACACGAACACAGACGACACCCCGGGCGCGAACTCGACGTCAGAAAGGCGAGCGTAGTCCACGCCTTCAGTGGCGGTTCCTCCAATGCCAAAGCTCACCAACAGCCTGTCCGTCGCCGCGCCTGAACGACTGATCGTGAATCGCCCGCTGTCCGCTGGTGAGCCCTCTGCGGCGGTCGGATCGCTGGCCACCACCGACACGACGGGCAGTGCGAGGCTGCCACGATTGACATCGACCGTGTACTGGCCGAGCGAACCATACGATGTGTAGCCGGTCGTGGCCGGATCACCCATGCCGGTTCCGCCGACCACGAGATAGTAGAGCCCCGGCACAACGTTCAGTGAGAACGACGCCCCGATGCGGTCGATCGGATTGCTCGCCGCGACGAACGAGCCGGCGGCGTTCCAGAGCGACGCGGAGACATCCAGGTTGGCGCCGACGGCAGCCGGACTGATCGTCGCGAGCAGTGTGCCATTGCTTTCGAACGCGAACACATCCACATCACCTGCGGTATGAATCAGGCCCTTGGCGGTGAACGTCGATCCGATATTGTTGATCCTCGTTGCGGCAGCGAACGAGTTGCCATGGTCGTCGGGTCGGTAACCAAAGCCGTTGCGGGTGGTGATGATCGCCAGGTCATCCTCGAAGTTGGTCGCACCGCCGTAGTCGCCTTTGCTCCACTGCGTGAGGCTGATGGGCTGGCTGAAGCCAGGGTTGCCCATGATCGGACCCCAACTGACTTCGCTGAACCAGCTCCCCCTGCCTCCGTAATACTGGCCGCTTCCAGTATGCCCGTCATGCCCCAAGCCAAGCGTGTGCCCGGCCTCATGGCTGGCGGAAGAGGCCACTACTGCGAGGTTCGCATTCCAGGACTGGCCCGCGAAGACGAAGCACGGAGTGTCGTCGTTCCAGTTAAAGGAATCGGTGTATGCGACACCGGCCGCGGACGTGCCTCTGGGGTCGTTGTACCAAGCCCCGTCGCCCCCAATCACAACGCGTACGCCCCAGCGCTGGTCAGAGCTGCTCCCTTTGCTGAGGTCGAACAGGTCCGGCTCGTATGTGGTGACATTGACGTCGAAGGGCGCGAAGTCCTCTGCCACCCGGGCCCAGATTTCCTGGATTGCAGCGTGCTCGGTGCTGCTGAAGTTCTTGAAGTCTGCATCGAGGCTGTAGGCGGGCGTGGAAAATGTCCCCGTCGCCCCGTTGTTCCACTTCGTGCCGAACGTGACATGCCCATTGAAGTCCAGATAGATCGTGTGATTCGCCAAAGGTCTACTGCTCAGGTTGAATGTGTCGCTCGAGGGGAAGAGCAAGGCCATGCCCTCCAGGGACATCGTCATCTTCTCCGAACCGGAGTCGCCGAGATAGCAGGCGACATACTCGAGGCCAGCATCGTCCGTCAGATGCCGGCAGCCGCCGGTCCCACAGACGGGGCATGTGCCGACGGCGGGCGCTTCCGGCATCGAGTCGTCAGTGGCCCAAGCCGCGAGGACCCGTCGGGACTCGAGTCGCTCCAGGACTCTCAAGAGCGAGCGGCGGGCCGGTGATCGCGGCCGCCTCGATGGCCCCCTCGTCCTCCTCCTCGAGTTCGCTGTCAGGGCAGAGACGGACCGAGGGGGCGCGTGTGGATGTGACATGGTGCAAGCCCTGCTGGGATGGGTGCCACCGACTTCCCGCTCGATGGAGCCCGACGGCTACCCATGAATGCGTCATGCGCGGCCGCAGCGGCCAACGGCTCGGCCAGAAAAGCCGCATTGCCCGCCCTTTACAGCATCCTGCGCATCGATACACTGCGTGAGCAGTGGGAGCGGTCTGCGCTGTCGCAGCACCGCGCCTGGATGCTTCCGCGGCTGTGGGTCGCTGTTTGGTATTCGGCCGTCGTGGTTGCTGGCCCGGTCGCCGTCGCCTGTCCCGGCTCAGCCGGGACGGGCAGACGCCTCTTGACCTGCCCCCCTTAAACAAGGCCACTTCGGGAGCGAGAATCCTGGTGGTTGACGCCGCCCCCGTCTTGGTACCAGCCGGGCTGTTAGCCCTGCAGGGCCGGTAGCTGGGCATGCCCAGCTACCGGCCGCGCGAACTCCGACGGCGTCCGGTTGCCCAGAGCACCATGCGGACGGACGCGATTGTAGTCCTCCCTCCATGCCCCTGTCACGGCTCGCGCTTCGTCGAGCGACAAGAACCAATGCTGGTTCAAGCACTCGTCGCGAAGCCGGCCGGTGAATGATTCGATCACTGCGTTATCCGTGGGCTTCCCTGGCCTGCTGAAGTCGAGCTTCACACCGTTGAAGTAGGCCCAGAGATCCAAGCTCCTCGAGATACATTCCGGACCATTGTCGACTCGAATGGTGCGAGGCTTTCCCCGCTGCGAAGTCACATGCTCCAAGACCCGCACGACGTGGTCTCCGGTCAGCCGCTGGCCAACGTCGATGGCCAGACTCTCACGACTGTGGTTATCGACTAGCGTCAGCAGCCGGAACCGCTGCCCGCCGACCAACTGGTCGGCCATGAAGTCCATGCTCCAGCTCTCATTGGTCTGGCCGGTCGGCGGCCGTGCCTCCCGGACCTGGACGCTCTTCCGCCGACGTGGCTTTCGCCGCCGGATTCCCAGGCCTTCTTCACGGTACAGCCGATACACGAGCTTCTTGTTCACGAGCCACCCTTCCCGACGCAGGAGAACCCAGAGCCGCTGGTACCCATAGTGCACCCGGCTGGTGGCCAGGTCTCGAAGTCGAACGCGAAGCTCGGCCCGCGGATTGAGCCTGCTCCGATAACGGTAGGTTGTTCGGGAAAACCCGAGCACCCGACAGGCTCGACGTTCGGCAACCCGGTACGCCACCTGCACCTCCCGCACCAGAACACGCTGCAACGCGGGCCTCAGAGTTTTTTTGAGAGCACGTCCTGCAGCATCTTTTTGTCGAGGCTCAGGTCCGCCACCAACTGCTTGAGCTTGCTGTTCTCCTCCTCCAGCGTCCGCAGCCTTCGAAGCTCGGCGATGCCGAGCCCAGCAAACCGCTTCTTCCACCGATAGAAGGTCTGCTCGCTGATACCGAGCTTGCGGATGATCTCGGCCACCGAAGTGCCCGACTCAGCCTGCCGCAAAGCGAACGCAATCTGATCTTCTGTGAAGTGCTTCTTTCCCATCCAAAAACCCACCCTTTCTGGTGATGCCAAGGCCCAAAAACCTAACATCCCGGATGGATCAAGAAACGGGGAGGACGTCACTCGGACGAGGCTTGCACATCCGCCGGTGACCGACGTATCGTCAGGACTCGTTTCGCCGGGAAATACGCCCGTCGCTACGGCTGCTCCCGGGAGGTTTCGCCCTTGAAAATCGCCTTCCCCTGCCCGCACTGCGCGAAGCAGTTGATGGCGGACTCGGCGGCGGCGGGCCGGACCGGCCGTTGCCGCCATTGCGGCAAGCCGGCGGTGGTGCCGAGCGGCTACACGCTGCGGCCCGTCACACCGACGAAGACGCCGACCCTGGTGGGAGCCGACTGGGACCACGCCGAACTGGGGCCGGCCATCGCCTTCCCGGCGGCCGCCTCCCGCGCGTTTGCGACGGCCTCCAAGGCCGCGGCCAAACCTGTGAACAGGCCTGCGCCACACCAGACCGCAGCCACCCGGTCGCGCGGCCCTTCCGCAGCGAAGATGGCAGCCGAACCGTTCGCGCAGGCCGCGGGCTCCGTGGGGCCAGGATTTCCTGAACTGCTCGCGAGCCTGCTCGCGACGGCGACGGCTGCCTTGAGGCCGGCGGCCGTCCCGCCCGTGGCGAACGGCCCGGCGCCGGCGCCCATGCTCGTGGCGTACCGGTCGTTCTTCGGAGTGCTCGGTCGGCTCACGACCTGGATCAGTGAGACGAGCTACACGGTTTCGTTCATCCTCATCATCCTGGCGATCGCCGGCGGCATGATCGGGCGGCACTCGCTCGCGGCGACGGCAGTCGGTGCGATCGTGGCCCTGAACCTCGTCGGCTTGGCCGGCGACGTCGCCAGCCTCGTGACGCTGTCATTCCGGAAGAACCCCCTACGGGGCACGCTCTTCCTCCTGCCGCCCTTCACGCTCTACTACCTCTGGACCGATTGGTACCGCTACCGCGACACCATCCACCGGATGCGGCTTCCGCTGGCGACGCTCGCCTTCGTCGCGGCGGCGTACGTATTCGTGCCCTGGCTCCGCGGCGGCAGCGCCGAGGAAGGCCGCATCGTCGCGTCTGTGAAGCGGGCGGTGGCCGCGGTTGAGGAAACGGTGGCGGGCCGGCGAGGAGCGATCGACGAGGGGCTCGAGAAGGCGCGGTCTTGGCTGCGCGAGGTGCCGTTGCCCGACCCGTCGTCCATGCCGGGTGTGCCAGGGAAGCAGCAGGCCACCCCTGGCGGAAGGCCCTAGGAAAGACACCCACATGCGTGCAGCAAACGACCGCGTGGCACACGAAGGCCCTGCCTCCTCGGATGCGGGCGAAGAAATCGAACTCGAACTCGCGACGGACGCCACGGAGACCGGCGCGGGCTGCTGGAACGCGGCGGACGAAGCCCTGCCGCCCGGGGAAACCCTGGCGACGTCGCAGCTACGGTGGCGGCTCGCCGTCGTCGCCGGCTTTCTGACGCTCTTCCACCTGGTGTTCGCACTGGTCCAGATGACCGCGCCGGTGGCCGTCACCGCGTCGTCGTCGGATGCGCCGACCTGGTCGCTCTTGCTGCGGGCCGCGGTGGCGGGACTCACGGCCGCCCTGCTCCTCTCGCGCGTGCCGCTCAGTCGGGGACAGGTAAGGCTCGTCGAGGGATTCCTCTTCGGCTTCGAGATGTTGGTGCTCCTGGCGGCACAGTACCTCGCCGCGGTGGATCTCATCGACCGCCGCGACCTCGTCGACGCCGTCGCCGTCCAGAAGAACGGCGTGATCCGCACGCTCGTGCTCATGATCTGCTCGGGCGTCTTCGTGCCGCGCGCGCCCGCCGCGACGGCGCGGACCGTCTTGACGATGGCGGCCGCGTTGATTTTCTGTCACGGGATGGTGCTGCACCACGCCGACACCGCACACCTCGACCTCGACGACGTGGCCAACCACCAGATCGTCATGAAGAACGCCCTGTTCCTCCTCATGGGGGCGGCGCTCGCCGCGCTCTCCGCCTGGACGCTGCGTGGGCGGGGCGCGGGGCAGAGCGGGCCGGGGCACGTGGGGCCCTACCGGCTGCTCCGCAAGCTCGACGACGGCGGGGCGGGCGCGGTCTACCTCGCGGAGCACGAGGTGCTCGGGCGGCCGTGTGCGGTGAAGGTCGTCCGGCCGGGTGATCCGGAGGCGGCCGCCCGCTTCGACAGGGAGGTGCGGGCGGCGGCGCGGCTCTCCCATCCCAATGCCGTCGCGATCTACGATGCCGGGCGGACCGACGACGGCTCGGCCTACTGCGCGATGGAGTATCTCCCCGGACTGTCCGCGGCCGACCTCGTGCTGGGCTCCGGCCCGATGCCCGCCGCGCGGGCGGTCTATCTCGGCCGCCAGGTCTGCGCCGCCCTCGCCGCGTTCCACCGGTTAGGGCTCGTGCACCGCGACCTCAGCCCGGCGAACGTCTTCGTGTCGGTGGCCGGCGGCCGTTGCGACGTGGCCAAAGTGCTCGATTTCGGCTCCGTCGGAGGTTCTTCTGGCGACACGCCCCACGATCCGGCGGCCGACGGCGTCGTCGCCGGCACTCCCGAATACGTCGCCCCCGAGCAGGCGGTCGCCGGCGCGGCGATCGACGCCCGGGCGGACATCTACGGCCTCGGGGCGCTGCTCTATTTTCTCGTGACGGGCGTGCCACCCTTCATGCGGTCGACGCCGGGCGAGGTGCTGCGGGCCCACGTGGCGGAGCCGGTCACGCCGCCGAGCGCTCGGGTGGCCGGTGTCCCCGTCGATCTCGAGGCGGTGATCCTTCGCTGCCTCGCGAAGGGGCCCCACGACCGCTTCGCCGACGCGCAGGCGGTTGCCGAAGCCCTCGCCGCCTGCCACTCTGCGACGGAGTGGGACGAGGCCCGTGCCGCCCGCTGGTGGCAGGAGAAGGCGGCGGCGCAGGCCTGACCTCGGGAGCATCCAACCATGGAAATGCAGCGGCTGCTCAAGGCCACCGTGCAGTTCAACGCGAGCGACCTGCACGTGCAGGTGGGCAGTCCGCCGACCGTGCGGGTCGACGGCACAATGGTCGCCATCAACGCCCCGCCGGTGACTGCCGAGCAGATCCGCGAGCTGGTCGCGCAGGTGGCGGACGAATCCCAGCTGCGCCGCGTCGAGAGCGAGCGGAGCCTCGACTTTTCCCACTTCATCCCCGACGTCGCCCGGTTTCGCGTCAATGTCTTTCACGAGCAGGGCAATCTCTGCATCGCGGCCCGCTGCATCCCGCTCCACATCAAGTCGTTCGCCGACCTGAAGCTGCCGCCGGTGCTCCAGGAGATCGCGGAGGAGAACCGCGGCCTCGTGCTCGTGACGGGGACGACCGGCAGCGGCAAGAGCACCACGCTGGCGGCGATGATCGATCACTTGAACCAGTCCCGGCGTCTCCGGATCGTGACCGTCGAGGATCCGATCGAGTTCGTGCACGAGTCGCAGAAGAGCCTCGTCGCCCAATGCGAGATCGGCCGCGACACGCCGAGCTTCGCGGAGGCGCTCCGCCGCGCCCTGCGGCAGGATCCCGACGTGATCCTCGTCGGCGAGCTGCGGGATGCCGAGACGATGCGGATCGCGCTCCAGGCCGCCGACACCGGCCACCTCGTCTTCAGCACCGTCCACACGACGAATGCGTCGTTCACCATGCAGCGGATCGTGGCGATGTTTCCGCCCGACGAGCGGGAACTCCTGCAGACGGAGCTGGCGACGAACCTCGCGGCGGTCATCAGCCAGCGGCTGGCGGTCGCCAAGGGGAAGGAGAAGGGACGGATACCCGTCCTCGAGGTGATGCGCAACACCGCGGTGGTGAGCAAGGCGATCCACGAGGGCCGGATCACGAGCCTGCCGCAGGCGATCGCCAACCGCGAGAGCGGCATGCAACTCTTCGACCAGCACCTCGCCGATCTCTACAAGTCGGGCCAGATCAGCGGTACCGAGGCCCTGCGGCTGGCGACCAATCCCGAAGCCGTGGCCCTGGCGATGCGGGGCATGAGCACGCTCGACACGTCGTCGGGCCTCGTGCACTGAGTGCGCGAGACGCCCCGCTTCCAGCGGGAAAAGCCCTGAGCCCATGTTGGAGAGTTGGGGAGCGGTCAGGATTGCCCACGCCCTGAGAGCCGGCGTTGCTGACAAGCGGAGCCAAGGATGGCGGAACGCAGTCAGCATCGAGAGAGCGGAGGACAGTCAGGATGGGAGCCGGGCTACGCCTGGCGACCGTAAGCCAGAGCCGACGCCGAGTCGGCGGCGAAGGCGCGAAAGCTTTATGTCCGTAGCGAACGTCCGGCGACGGGGCGTGGGCAATCCTGACCGTGGCTTGGTTCAACAACCACAGGGCGAGCGTTCGATCGGAGGATTGCTCTTCCTACATGCCCTTGATCAGGTCGATGCACATCTGGCGGAACTTGCCCGGGTTGACGTTGGGGTTCTTCTTGCGGGCCTGGCCAATGAGCCCGGCGGCAGCCTGCTCTTTGCCTCCCTTCACGTCCGCCACGATCTTGGGGTTGGCGGCGAGCAGCTCCCGGCAGAGGGCGACCAGATCGTCGTCGCTCACTGCCGCGATCCCCAGCGACGCCACCACTTCTTCGACGGCCCGACCGCTCGTGAGCACCTCGGCGAAGATCTCGCGGCCGCGGCTCGTGTCGAAGTCGCCCTTGGCGATCCGGCCGATGATGTCGGCCACGGCGGTCGGCCGCACCGGAAACTCGCCGATCGTGCCGCCGCGCTCGTTGAGCGTCCGGAGCACGTCCTGCTGCATCCAGTTGCTCGCCACCTTGCCCTCGCCGACGAGCGTGGCGAGCTCCTCGAAGTAGGCGACGAGATCGCGGCCCTGGTTGACGAGCACGTCGGCGTCGTAGGCCGAGATCTTCCACCGCGCCTCGAGGCCCTTGCGGAGCACGGTCGGCGGATCGCCCATCGCCGCCCGGATGGCGGCCACCTGGGCGTCCGACACCGTCACCGGCACGAGGTCGGGCTCGGGGAAGTAGCGGTAGTCGCTCGACTCCTCCTTCTGTCGCTGCGGCCGCGTGATGCCGGCAGGATCGTCCCAGCCGCGGGTCTGCTTGGGCATTTTCCCCATCTCGACCTTCGTGGCCTGCCACTCCTCCCACTGCCGCACCGCCTCGTAGGCGAGCGCCCGCTCGACGGAGCGGAAGGAGTTCATGTTCTTGATCTCGACGATCGGCGTCTTGGCGACGCGGCCGTCGGGTTGCGGGATGTGGAGGTTGACGTTGGCGTCGACCCGCAGGCTCCCCTCCTGCATGTTGCAGTCGCTCACGCCCAGATAGACGAGCAGGAGCTTGAGCTCGTTGAGCCAGGCCCGGGCCTCCTGGGGGCTCCGCAGATCGGGCTGGGTGACGATCTCGCACAGCGGCGTGCCGGCCCGGTTCAGGTCGATGCGGGTGTCGGCGGTGCCGGCCGCCTCGTCGTGCATGCTCTTGCCGGCGTCCTCCTCGAGGTGGACGCGGATGATCCCGACGCGGCGCGAAAACGCGCCCTTGGGATCGACCACCTCGAGCTGGCCGTCCGATGAGAACGGCAGGTCGTACTGGCTGATCTGATAACCCTTGGGCAGGTCGGGATAGAAGTAGTTCTTCCGGTCCCACTTCGTGAACGGGGCGATCCGGCAGTCGAGCGCGAGCGCCGCCCGCAGCGCGAGCTCGAACGCGTGCCGATTCATCACCGGCAGCGAGCCCGGCAGGCCGAGGCAGGTCGGGCAGACCTGCGTGTTGGGCGGGGCGCCGAACCGGGTCGAGCAGCCGCAGAAGAGCTTGGTGCGGGTCTGGAGCTGGACGTGCACCTCCAGGCCGATGATCGTCGTGTAGACGGGGGCGGCGGTCATGAGCGGGCCTCCGTCGGGCGGGGCCGGCGGCGGTGCCAGTCGGTGAGCCGCTGGAAGCGATCGGCCGCCTGCAGCAGCAACGGCTCGCCGAGCGCGGGGGCCTGCAACTGGAAGCCGATCGGCAGGCCCGACTTCGTGAACCCGCACGGAAAAGAGATACCGCCGACGCCGGCCAGGTTCGTGCCCACCGTGTAGAGGTCGACGAGGTACATCGCCAGCGGATCGTCGGTCTTCTCGCCGAGCTTGAAGGCGGGCGTCGCCGACACCGGGCCGCCGATCAGGTCGACCGACTGGAAGGCGTCGAGGTAGTCCTGGCGGATGAGCCGGCGCACACGCAACGCCTTGGCGTAGTAGGCGTCGTAGTAGCCGGCAGAGAGGGCGTAGGTGCCGAGCATCACGCGACGCTTCACCTCGGGGCCGAAGCCCTCGGCCCGGCTGCGGCAGTACATCTCCACGAGCGGCGACTCGAATGCGCTTCCGGCTTTCCCGGAGCCCCGATGGCCCACCGAACTGCGATGGCCATAGTGCGCGCCGTCATAGCGGGCGAGATTGCTCGACGCCTCGCAGGGCGCGATCAGGTAGTAGGTCGGGATGCCGTACTTGGCGTGCGGCAGGCGGACCTCGTGGATCGTGGCGCCCGCCGCCTTGAGCACCGCGAAGGCCTCTTCGACCCCCTTCGCCACCTCCGGGTCGAGCCCCTCGGCGTAGTGCTCCGGCACGCGGCCGATCCGCACGCCGGCAAGCGGCTTGTCGAGCAGGTCGGTGTAGCGGGGCACCGCGACGTCGAGTGACGTCGCGTCGCCGGGGTCATGGCCGGCGATCGTCTCCATGATCAGGGCGCAGTCGGCGGCGCCGCGGGCCATCGGCCCGATCTGGTCGAGGCTCGACGCGAACGCGATCAGCCCGCGGCGGCTGACGCGTCCGTACGTCGGCTTGAGGCCCGTGATGCCGCAGAGACCCGCGGGCTGCCGGATCGAGCCGCCGGTGTCGGAGCCGATCGCCACCGGTGCCATGTCGGCGGCCACACAGGCGGCCGACCCGCCGCTCGATCCGCCCGGGGCCCGTGCGAGGTCCCAGGGATTGCGGACCGGACCGAAGGCGGAGTTTTCGTTCGAGCCGCCCATGGCGAACTCGTCCATGTTCGTCTTGCCGACGAAGACCGCATCGGCCGCCCGCAGTCGGGCGACGACGTCGGCGTCATACGGCGGCCGGAAGCCGGCGAGCATCCGCGACGCGCAGGTCGTGGGCATGTCGGCCGTGCAGAGCACGTCCTTGAGCGCCACCGGCAGCCCGGCGAGCGCACCGACCGGCTTGCCTGCCCGCCGCCGGGCGTCAATGTCGGCGGCCCGCTCGAGGGCCCCAGCCCGATCGACCGCCAGAAACGCGTTGATCGAGCCGTTCGTCGCCTCGATCCGGTCGAGAAACGCCGTCGCGCACTGCACGGCCGTGATGTCGCCCTGCCGCAGGGCGGCGACCATGTCGATGGCGGAGAGTTCGAGCAGTTGCATGGTTGAGGTCGGTAGAGCAACGGGCGGGCGGGGCCGAGGCTCAGGCGGCGCCCGATTCACCCAGCACGGCCGGAACCAGGAAGCATTCGCCGTCGTGACGCGGCGCCGCCTGGAGGGCCTCGGCGGTCGTGAGCGACGGGGTCGGGAGGTCGTCCCGGAAGATGTTCTGTGTGTCGAGTGGATGCGCGAGCGGCGCGACGCTGGACGTGTCGACCTCGCCGAGCATCGACACGAACCCGACGATCTTGGAAAGCTCGCCGGTCATACGGGCGATTTCGGCCTCCGAAAGCGCCAGTCGTGCGAGCAACGCGACCTTCGCGACATCTTCGTCAGACAAGGCTTGCGACGAGGTGCTCACGCCGTGGGCTCGGTGCTCAGGATTGCGACTCGGGGCGTCGACACGCGGATGCAGGCGGAGATGACGAGGGCGACGCGGCCCTCTACGGACGGGCCCGGGGGCCGGACGGCACCGCCTCGACCGCCGTCGGCTTCGCCTTCTCGACGGTCGGCAGGCGGAAGGGCTGCTGGCGGACGAGCTTCGTCACCTTTCCCCCCTTGATGCACTGCGTGCAGACGAGCATGGTCGTGCTCGTGCCGCGGCCGACCGTGACGCGGAGCCGCTGCAGGTTGGGCTTGAACTTGCGGCGGGTGATGCCGGTCACCTTGGTGCCGACGCCGCCCAAGTACTTGGCCTTGCCGCGGATGGTCACCTGGTTACCGACCGAAAAACCCTTGCCGCAGACCTGACAGGAACGTGCCACGGGAACGACTCGCAGAGGGAAAGGAACGAAGGGCCGAGCCTCAAACCATAGCGATTTTGCCGGGAATCGCAAGCCGAACGGCCCGGCGGCCGTGCGCCGCGATCGCCCGAGCCGCTCAGCCCGCGATCAGCTGGAGCACTTCCGCGTGGACGAGCCCGTTGGTGGCCACACCGTCGCCGGAGTCGATCCGCTCCCGGCCCTCCCAGTCGGTGAACCGGCCGCCCGCCTCGCGGACGACCGTCTCGACGGCGGCCGCGTCCCAGGGGTTGAGGAGCGGGTCGATCATCACTTCGGCGCGTCCGGTCGCCACGAGGAGGTAGCCGTAGCCGTCTCCCCAGGTCCGCGCGAGGCCGCAGGCCGCCTCGAGCCGGCCCCGGGCCGCCATGCCGGCGGCGGCGTCGGCACGGCCGCCGAACGACGTGAAGTCGCTCGTGCAAAGGAGCGACTCGGGCAGACGGTTGCGGGCGGAGACCCGGGCGCGGACGGGCGCGCGACCGCCGCGCTCGTGCCAGGCGCCGCCGCCGGCCGCGGCGTAGACCATCTCGTCGAGCGCCGGGATGGCGATCACGCCCAGCACTCCCCTGCCCTCATGGCGGCAGCCCACGAGCGTCGCGTAGAGGGGCACTCCGCGGATGAACGACTTCGTCCCGTCGATCGGATCGACCACCCATTCGAACCCCGACGATCCGGCGGTCGCCCCGGTCTCCTCGCCCAGGAAGGCGTCATGCGGATGGGCGTCGAGGAGCATCGCGCGGAACACAGCCTCCGCGGCCCGGTCGGCCTCGGTCACCGGCGAGCGATCGGCCTTCAGGCTCACGGCCAAGTCGGCCGCCGTGAACAATCCCAGCGTCGTCGTCGCCGCCGCACGTGCCGCCGCGAGTGCGGTCTCGAGCCGCTGTGAAACGGCGGCGTCGGGGGGAGGACGATCGCGATCTGTCATACGGCGGTCTCCGGTTGTCCCGTGCCGGTGTCGGCCGAGGGGACGGGCCGGAACGAAAGCAGCACCAGGAGCGCGGCCCCGATGACGAGCCATGTATCGGCGAGGTTGAAGATGGGCCAGTCGATGATGCCGTCGAGCTTGAAGTGGATCCAGTCGCGGACGGCGAGCACCGCGTCGCCCCGTCGCTGTTCGGGGGCATGCCACGTGAGCCCCGGCAGGCCCAGTCGATCGTAGAGGTTGCCGATGATCCCGCCGGTGATCAGCCCGAGCGCGGCCACGAGCCACCGGTCAACGCGGGTGGCCGGCCGGGCCACCAGCGCCACGATGCCGGCGATTGCCGCCAGCGACACCGCCGCGAAGACCATGCCGAGGCCCTGCCCCATCCCGAAGAGCGCGCCCTCGTTGAGGTTCGTCTCGATCGACAGCATCCGGGGGACGAGCACGATGCCGGGCTGCTGTCCCGGCATGCCCAGCCGGTCGAAGACGGCTGCCTTCGTGACCAGATCGACCACGGCTGCGACGACCGCGATGCTCGTGAACAGGAACCAGCCGCGTCGGGAAGGCATGGCAGCCGGCATCATGACGGGAGAAGGGGCGCCGTGCCGGCCTAGCGCGGCTGCCGCGGCCTGCCGGCTCCGCCGTTCTCGAGTTTCTCCGCGCAACGGATGCAGGTCGGGGCGAACGGAATCGCCTCCAGTCGCTTCTTCGCGATCGGGCCGCCGCACTCGTCGCAGAGCCCGTATCGGCGGGTGCGAATCCGCTCGAGCGCCTGCTCGACCAGTTCGAGCGTGTCCTCCTCGGTCGCCATGAGCGCGAGCGTGAACTCCTGCTCGTAGGCGTCGGAGCCGATATCGGCCATGTGGATCGGCATGCTCGAGAGATCTCCGCTCGACTCCGAGCGGGTTTTCCGCAGGGCCGCATCGGCCATGGTCGTCACGTCGCCGCGGAGGCGGGCCCGCATGGCCAGGAGCGTCGCCTTGAACGCCTTGGTTTCCGTCGCCTTCATGTGCTGCCACCCTCCTCCGAGACGAGTCCCTCATCCTACCATGCCGGACGTCCGGCTGTCAATCTGGCAGGCCTCCCGGCCGATGGTGTCGGCCCCCCAATGCCCCAGAGCCGGCGGCTGCGGGCCCAACGGCCGCCCGACGATGGAAAATCCTTGCCGGCCCGAATCGCTTGACCTACGCTCTCGCCGAGGCCGAGAAGTCTTCCCACAGGCGGCGCCGTGGCGATGCCGACATAATGCCCTAGCTCGGCGGGCCTCCCCCCGGGAGCGGCGGGACTGTCGCCCGTCCGCCCGAGACACGAGGATCTGGAGTCCGTCGCCGTGGCCGTCGTCGCCCGTACCGATCTCGCCTTCCAGCAGTGCATCGCTCCGGCGTGCGGCGCGACGTTTTCGGTCGACGAGGTGCTCACCTCCTGCCCTGCGTGCGGCAACCTGCTGGATGTCGAGTACGACTGGGACCGGATCCGACCGCCGTCGTCGTTCGAGGTCTTCGAGCGGAAGTGGATGCGTCGCAGCGACCCCCTGGCCTACAGCGGCGTCTGGCGGTTTCACGAGTTGCTCCCGTACGCACCTCGCGAGGCCGTGGTCACGATCGGCGAGGGGCAGACGCTCCTGGCGCCATCGGACGGCGTGGGGGCGTTCATCGGCATGCGGCCGGGCCGGCTGTTCCTCGAGTACGAAGGGCTCAATCCTTCGGGCTCGTTCAAGGACAACGGCATGTCGGCCGCGTTCACCCACGCCCGGATGATCGGGGCCCGGCGGGCGGCCTGTGCCTCCACCGGCAACACGAGCGCGTCGTTGGCGGTCTATTGCGCCGTCACCCGTCTGATGCGAGGCATCATCTTCATCGGGTCGGGAAAGATCTCCTACGGTAAGCTTTCGCAGGCCCTCGACTACGGCGCCCTCACGATCCAGATCGCGGGCGACTTCGACGACGCGATGGCCCGGGTCAAGGAGGTGGCCGGCAAGCTGGGCATCTACCTCGTCAACAGCGTGAATCCCTTCCGGCTCGAGGGCCAGAAGACGATCATGTACCGGGTGCTCGAGTCGCTCGGCTGGGAGGTGCCCGACTGGATCGTGGTGCCGGGCGGCAACCTCGGCAACTCGAGCGCCTTCGGCAAGGCCTTTGCGGAGCTCCGCAAGCTCGGGCTCATCGATCGCGTGCCGCGGCTGGCGGTGATCAACGCCGCCGGCGCCAACACCCTCTATGAGCTCTACCACAACCGTGGTCTGCGGTGGCAGGGCGGCCGGGCCGACCTGGCGCCGGCCTGCCACTACTACGACGAGCTCGATCGTGCCGGAAAGCGGGCCGACACGATCGCCAGTGCGATCGAGATCAACCGCCCCGTCAATCTCAACAAATGCCTGCGGGCGCTCGAGGCCTGCGACGGCGTCGTCCGCGAGGTGAGCGAGCAGGAGATCCTCGACGCCAAGGCGCAGGTGGGGGCGGGCGGCCTCGGCTGCGAGCCGGCCAGCGCCGCGAGCGTGGCCGGCGCCCGGCAACTGGTCGCCGAGGGCGTGATCGGCCGCGACGAGCGGGTCGTCTGCATTCTCACCGGCCACCAGCTCAAGGATCCGACCGCCACGGTCGCCTACCACACGACCGATCAGAAGCTGTTCAACGAGGTGCTCGGCAGCCGCGGTGTGAGCCGGGCGAGCTTCGCCAACCGGGCGGTGAGCGTCAGCAATCGGCTCGACGAGATCGTGCAGGCGATCGAACTCTACGGCTGATCGGGCGTCCGACGCGGGCCGCCGACGTGTTTGGCCAGAGGGGCGACCCATGACGCCGCCGGGATGTTCGCGGTCGGCCGGCGTGGCCTGGGCCCTCCTCGACTGGGCCGCGAGCGCCTTCTCCACTGTGCTCATCACGCTCGTGGTCGCCTACGTCGAGCGGGTCGTGTTCGTCGATCGGGGCTGGGGCGTCGATGCCGGCGTGGTCTGGGCTTGGACGCTGGCCGCGGCGATGCTCCTCTCGGCGGTCGTCACCCCGTTCTTCGCGGCCTGGGCCGATCGCCACGGGGCCCATGTCGCCGCGCTCGTCGCGGGCGTGCTGCTCGGGGCCGGCGGGCTGGCGCTCCTCGGCATCTTGCCGCCCACCGCGCGGCTGGGCGTGGCAGCGGCGGTCGTGGTCGCCGCCGTGGGATCTGACCTCGCGGTCGTGTTCACCGGAAGCCTCCTGCCGCGGATCGCGTCGGGCCCGGCGGCCGATCGGCTCTCCGCCGCGGGGTTCGCGCTCGGCTACGCCGGCGGAGCGATCGCGCTGGTCATCGCGACCGCGATCGTCGCGGCTCATGCCCGGTTGGGGTTCTCGATGGTGGGCGGGTTGCGGGCGGCCTTCGTCTTCACGGCCGCATGGTGGCTGCTCTTCTCTTGGCCGGCGGCGGTCGCCAGGTTCGGGCCGGCGCCGGTTGCCGGCGGCTCCTCGTTCGGTGATTTCCGGGGCTTCGTGGCCGACTTGGGCCGCGGTGACGACGCTGGCCGTGGGCTCCTGGAGGTGCTCGGCGGGTCGATGCTCACGCTTGGCGTCGTGCAGACCGCGATCGCGCAGTTTTCGAGCGTGGCCCTCGAGGAGTTCAAGCTCGAGAATACCGAGCTCGTCAGGCTCGTCCTGCTCGTCCAGGCCGTCGCCCTGCCCGGAGCGTTGGCCGTCGGCTGGTTCTCGACACGCCGGGGGCGAACGGCCGCCTTCGTCGCCTGTCTCGCAGGCTGGTGCATGGTGCTGCTGCTTGCCTGGGGCGTGCAGACCAAGGGGCAGCTGTACACCCTCGCCGTGCTCCTGGCCCTCGTGCTCGGCGGCGTGCAGAGCGTCGTGCGCGCGATCGTAGCCGGCGCCGCGCCCGCGGGGCGATCGGGCGCGACATTCGGCCTGCTGCACGTCGGGACGAAGCTCGCCGGCTTCGCGGCCAATCTGCTCTTCGGCGTGGTGCTGGCCGCGAGCGGCCAGCCGCGGGCCGGGCTGCTCGTGCTCCTGGGCTTCCTCGTGGCTGGGGGCTGGCTGGCGGTGCGGCCGCGTCGTCACGACAGTCCGAGGACGTCGCGCATCGAATAGAGGCCGGCGGGCCGGCCGATCAGGAAGGCGGCGGCGGCGAGCGCGCCGCGGGCGTAGCAGTCGCGGCTCGTGGCGCGGACGTTGACCGACAGCGCCTCGCCGTCGAGCCCGAAGAGGATCGTGTGCTCGCCCGGATTGTCGCCGGCGCGGACGGCGTGGTAGCCGATCTCGTCGGCGGGCCGGGCGCCCGGCCGGCCCTCCCGGCCGTGGGCCACTCGCGTGAAGCCGAAGGCGTCCTGCACGATCTGCCCGAACTTCAGCGCCGTGCCGCTCGGGGAGTCTTCCTTGTGACGATGGTGGACCTCGATGATCTCGACGTCGCTGCGGGTGCCGACGCGGGCCAAGAGCGCCGAGGCGCGGCCGACAAGGTCCATCGCGACGTTGACCGCCAGGCTCATGCTCGGCGACTGCAGCACCGCGATGCTGCCGGCGGCCTGCTCGATGGCGCGACGGTCGGCGGGCTCGAGGCCTGTGGTCGCCACGACGAGCGGGACGCGGGCTGCGACGCAGGCCTGCGCGATGCCGGCGACGGCGCCGGGGAGCGAGAAGTCGATGGCCACGTCGGCCGGGCAGGACCACGTGGCGGCGATCGGCACGCCGACCGGGCCGATGCCGGAGAGCGTTCCGGCGTCGAGGCCTAGTCTCTGGTGCTCCGGCCGCTCCACGGCCGCCACAAGCCGCCACGAGGCCGCCGTGTCGCCGGCCGCGCAGGCGATGATGCGTTGGCCCATGCGGCCGGCGGCGCCGTGGACGACCAAACGTCGCGGGGTGGGGGTGGACACGTTCGAGGGCTCCAGACGGGGGGGCGATCCGGCGGTCGGGACAAGAGCGTCGCGTCCGTGGCGGGCCGGTGCGGCCCAGGGGACCGGACGGCCGAAACAGCCTAGCAAAATCGGCCCGGATTCCGCAGGCGGGCGGGCGGTGAATGCGGAAGTACACTCGACCGGAGTGCTCCGTTCCGGCGGCCCCCTCCGTTTTCTCCCGCGCATGAACACGACCCGCCGCCTGCTCGTCACCGCCCTTCTGCCCGTCCTGGGCCTGCTGGCGCTGTCGGTCCTGACGTTCTTCAACCAGCGCGGGCTGAATCGCAGCCAGGCGAATCGGCACGAGTCGCTCAAGCTCGCGCAGGAACTGCGTGCCAGCTCCGACGAACTGACGAGGCTCGCGCGGACCTACGTCGTCACGGGGGATCCTGTCCACGAGGCGGCCTATTGGCGGGTTCTCGACATCCGCAACGGCAAGCGGCCTCGGCCCGACGGCCGCACGATTCCGCTACGGACGCTCATGGAGCGGCAGGGGTTCACCGCCGCGGAACTGGCGAAACTCCAGGAGTCCGAGGGCAATTCCAATGCCCTGGTCGCGACCGAGCGGATCGCGATGCACGCCGTCAAGGGAGAGTTCGACGACGGCCGGGGCGGGTTCACGCGGCAGGGGCCTGCCGACGCGGGGATGGCCCAGCGGATCATGCACGACGAGCGCTATCACGACGACAAGGACCGGATCATGGCGCCGATCCGGCAGTTCGAGGAGATGCTCGACGCCCGCACGGAGCGCGAGACCGACCGACTCCGGCTGTGGGGCGACCTGCTCCAACTCGCGGGCCTCGCGCTTTCGGCGGCCGCGGTCGTCACCGTGGCGCTTGGCATCAGGCGGCACGCGCAGAGCCTGCGGGGGGCGATCGGCCGGCTCTCGGCAAGCTCCGAACATGTCGCACGCGGTGCGACCGAAGTTTCGGCGGCGAGTCGCTCGCTCGCGCACGGGGCGACGGAGCAGGTCGCGGCTCTCCAGGAGATCGCCGGGTCCGCCCGCGGGCTGGCGACGGGCGCCACCGAGAATGCCCGGCGGACCGACGCCGTCGGGACGCTCGTCGAGCGGGAGCAGCGGGCCTTCGGCGAGGCGACCGGGCTGCTGGCGGAGTTGACGGCCGCGATCGAGGAGATCGCGGCCGCCGGAGGCCGCATCTCCAAGATCAACAAACTCGTCGACGAGATCGCCTTCCAGACCAACATCCTCGCGCTCAATGCGGCGGTGGAAGCGGCCCGGGCCGGAGAGGCGGGCCAGGGGTTCGCCGTGGTGGCCGACGAGGTAAGACGGCTGGCACAGCGGTGCTCCGCGGCCGCGGGGGAGGCGACGGCCCTCATCGACGAGTCGATCCTCCGCACCAACTCGGGCCGCGAGAAGATGGGGCAGGTGGCCGACTCCATCAGCGCCCTCGCGACGGTGGCCACCGAGATCGGGAGCCTCATGGGCCATGTTCGGCAGGGCAGCCGTGACCAGCACGACGCGGTGGCCCGGATCGGCACGGCGATCGGGCAGATCGAGCAGGTGACGCACCGCGCCGCCGCCGCCGCCGAGCAGGGATCGGTGGCGGCCGAGGAGATGGATTCACAGGCCGGGGCCCTGCGGCAGGTGGTCTGCGACCTCGAGGCGATGGTCGGGAGCCGTCCGCAGACCTCATGACCGTAGCGGTCGTGCCGGTCGCGCCGGACGGGGCGGTCGCGAGAGGTCGGCAACTTGGATTGTCTGGTGAAGCGGCAGCGAGAAAAGAGGTAGGATTGAGGGTTCGACCACGCGGCGTCCCGCGTGACCTGCGAGACCGCGGCAGCCATGCAGTCCGACCGCCAGAGCCCCATTGACGACGCCCGGCGCCTGCTGCGGCTGGTCAGCCTCGAACTGGCGTTCGTCGATCCGCATGGCACCAAGCCGGCCGAGGCGTTGCGGGCACTCGTCGTCGACCTCGAAGCCGCGCTGGTGGCGGCCCCCGCGGCGATCCGGCAGATGTCCGCCGAGGCGCGTGGGCTCGTCGAAGCGGCGCCCGGCGTCGCCGCGACGCTCACGTCCGACACGCTCGCCCGACTCCATGACTGGCAGCCGCGGATCGAGGAGGAGGTGATCGCGTGGAGCCGTGCGGCGGGGCCACGGGAGCCCCGGGCCACCGCCCCAGCCGCGATCGCGGCCGCCACGGCCGGTCCCTCCTCCCCCGTGCCGTCCGTGAACGCATCATCCCCGCCGGCAACGCAGGCGGCGTCGTCCCTGCCGATGGACGCGGGCCAGCCCTGCGCCGTGCTCCCGCCAGACGCCGACGGCGAACTCGTCCGGCTCTTCTGCGCCGAGTCGCAGGATCTCCTCGAGGACATCGAGCAGGGCGTGCTCGTGCTCGAGGAGCGGCCGCAGGATAAGGACACCCTCGCCACCGTCTTCCGCGCATTTCATACGTTCAAGGGCAACGCGAGCGTGATGAAGCTCGCCGTCGTGCAGCGGCTCGCCCATGAGCTCGAATCGCTGCTCGATGCCGCGCGGCGGGGCACGCTCCTGCTCGACCGTCGGGCGATCGACACGATCCTCGCGGGCTCCGACGTCCTGCGCCGGTTCGTGGCGGAGATGGCCGGGCAGATCGAGGGGCATGGCGTCGGCCGGTCGATCTGCCTGCCCGTCGATGCCGTGATCGGGGTGGCTCGCGGGCTGCTCGTCGGTAGCCCCGCGCCGCCTTCCGCCGACACGCCGCCGACCATGGCCGCCCCCTCCCCGCCGGCCGCCGTGGCCCCGGTCGAGCCGGCCGCCCCGGCGGCGGTCGAGCCGTCGCCGACCGTCGGCGCGGAGCCCGCATCCGCGCCGGCTCAAGCCGCCGCCGGCCTGATCCGTGTCGATACCGCCAAGCTCGACGGCCTGATCGACCTGGTGGGCGAACTCGTGATCGCCCAGTCGATGGTCATGCAGCACACCGACCTGCAGGGCGTCGGCAGCGAGGCGCTCGCCCGCAGCCTGGGGCAGCTGCGCGGCATCTCGTCGGAGCTCCAGCGGACCGCGCTGGCCCTGCGGATGGTGCCGGTCCGCGGCACCTTCCAGAAGATGGCCCGCCTCGTCCGCGATCTGGCGGGCCAGGTCGGCAAGGAGCTGAAACTCGTGCTCGAGGGGGAGGAGACCGAGCTCGACCGCACGCTCGTCGAGGAGATCGGCGATCCCCTCGTGCACATGATCCGCAACGCCGCCGACCACGGCATCGAGACTCCGGCCGAGCGGCTCGCGGCGGGCAAGCCAGCCGCCGGAACGATCACGCTGCGGGCCTTCCACAAGGGGGGCATGGTCTTCATCCAGATCGAGGACGACGGCCGCGGGCTGTCGGCCGGGCGGATCCGGGCCAAGGCCGTGGAGCGGGGCCTGATCCAGCCGCACGATCCGCTCGACGACCGCGGCGTGCTCGGGCTGATCTTCGAGCCCGGCTTTTCGCTCGCCTCCCAGGTCACCGACCTGTCCGGCCGCGGCGTGGGGATGGATGTCGTCCGCCGCAACATCGAGCGGCTGCGCGGCACCATCGACATCGAGTCGACGGAGGGCGGCGGCACCGTGTTCACGATCGGCCTGCCGCTGACGCTCGCCATCATCGAAGGGCTCCTCGTCCAGGTCGGCGGGCAGCGGTTCGTCGTGCCGACGCTGGCGGTGCGGGAGTCGTTCCGGCCCCCGGCGGGCGCCGTGACCACGGTCCAGGGCCGCGGCGAGATGGTGAGCGTCCGCGGTCGCCTGCTGCCGCTGCTGCGGCTGGCGAAGCGGCTCGGCATCCCCGACGCCGCCACCGACGTCACGGATGGCATCGTGATGGTGCTCGAGGCCGGGGCCGACTGTCGGTGCGTGCTCGTCGATGCGCTCGTCGGCAAGCAGGAGGTGGTGATCAAGGGCCTCGGCGAGACGTTCCGCGATCAGCACGACTTCGCCGGCGCCGCCATCCTGGGCGACGGCCGCGTGGGGCTCATCCTCGACGCCGCGGCGCTCGTGCGGCTGAAAACCAGGCAGACGGAGGCGGCGTAGTCCGAGCCCGATGACCGAAGACGTGCTTGCGCCCCCCACCGGAGCCGGCCGGTCCGCCGCGGCGCCGGGCAAGTATCTGACGATGACGCTCGGCGGCGAGTCGTACGGGGTTCCCGTGCTCAAGGTCCGGGAGATCATCCGGTTCTGTCCGATCACGCGGGTGGCGAACATGCCGCCGCATGTGCGCGGCGTGATCAACCTCCGCGGCAAGGTGATTCCCGTCGTCGATCTGCGGACGCGCTTCGGCGTGCCGGCCGGACCCGATCACGACCGCACCTGCATCGTGGTGACCCAGGTCGCCGCGCCGGCGGGCGGCAGCCCGCGGCTCTACGGCGTGATCGTCGACGCCGTCGAGGAGGTCGCGAACTTCTCCGCGGCCGACATCCAGCCCGCCCCCGACTTCGGCGGCGCGATCGACACCCGGTTCCTCACGGGCATGGCCCGGCAGGGCGAGGCCGTCAAGTCGCTCATCGATCTCGACGCCATCGCGGCCGCCGAGACGCCCTGTACCGCGGCGCCGCCGGCCACCGATCCCTGACGACCCGCCCTCCCCACCGTAGTTCCTGCACAGCGTTCCGCTCCGAGCCACCCGAGCCATCTCCCATGAACACCTGGTCCATCCCCCGACGCATCGCCATCGGCTTCCTCGCCCTGTTCCTCATCGCACTGTTGCTCGGCCTGCTGGGAATGTGGCAGACCCTCTCGCTGCGGGCGCACGTCGACACGGTGGCGAACAACTCTGTCCCCTCCGTCGTCATCCTCAACCGGATGATGCAGATCAACGCCCTGGCGTCTCGCGGCGTCCGCCGGGCCGTCAACGAGGCGGCGGATGGCGCGCGGCCCGGAGGCGAGGCGACGGACATGCTCCAGTCGTCCTCGGACGAGATGAAAAAGGCGGTCTCCGACTACACAGTCCTCGTGTTGGACGAACAAGATCGCTCACTGCTCCGTGCTTCGGCGGACTCGAGCGACCGGCTCCTCGACGCCTGTCGTGAGGCGCTCGGGCTGTTGGCGGAAGGCAAGAGCGAAGCCGCCCGCGTCGTGGTTCGCGATCGCGTCGATCCGCTGGGACAGGAGTGCGTGGCGGCCTTCAATGCGGCGGTGGAGTACAACGCCCGGGTGGCCCAGCAGGAGTCGGAGTCGGCTCGCGTCAAAGTGCGGCAGAGCTTCGTCGTCATCGGCGTCGCGCTCCTGGCGGCGCTGCTCTTGGCGAGCCTCCTGGGCGGGGCCATCGTCCGGGCCACGGCCGGGGCGCTCCGCGGGATCGCCGACGCTCTCGAGAGCAACGCCACCCAGACGGCGACGGCCGCGGGCCAGTTGTCGTCGGTGAGCCAGGCGTTCGCGACCGGCTGCAGCGAGCAGGGATCGTCGGTCGCCCAGACGAGCGCGGCCCTCGAGGAGATGTCGACGATGATCCGGGGCACGGCCGACAACGCGGCGAAGGCCAAGGACCTCGCGGCCCAGGCGCGGCAGGCCGCCGACACGGGCGCCGCGACGATGGTCGCCATGAACGACGCGATGTCGGCGATCGAGGCGTCGAGCGCCGAGGTGGCGAAGATCGTGAAGAACATCGACGAGATCGCCTTCCAGACGAACATCCTCGCGCTCAATGCGGCGGTCGAGGCCGCCCGCGCGGGCGAGGCGGGGGCCGGGTTCGCCGTCGTCGCCGACGAGGTGCGGTCGCTGGCGCAGCGGAGCGCCGCTGCCGCCCGGGAGACGGCCGAGAAGATCGAGACGGCGATCGCCAAGAGCCGCCACGGCTCGGCCAGCTGCGGCCGGGTCGGCGATTCGCTCGGGGAGATCGCCGAGAAGGTGACCGCCGCCGACAACCTCGTCGCGGAGATCGCCACTGCCGCCCGGGAGCAGACGCACGGCATCAAGCAGATCGGCGTGGCGATGAACCAGATGGACTCGATCACCCGCGGGAATGCCGCCCGGGCGGAGGAGACGGCCAGCGCCGCGGCCGAACTCCACAGCCAGGCGCATCTCATGCAGGAGGGGGTCGATCATCTCCGGCGGCTGCTCGGCGGCGCTGCCGCCGCGCGCGGGCTGCCTGCTGCCGGGGCTACGGCAGCGCGGCCCGCGGCCCGACTGCCCGCCCCGAGCCGCCCGGCGGCCCGGGCAGCGGCCCCGATCTGCATTCCCATGCCCGGGGACGCCGCACCGGCGCCCGACGAGGAAGACCGCAACTTCCGCAACTTCTAAAGAGGGTGCGGAAAACGCGCTCCATCGCCTGCCAAGGTCCCCAGGCACTCCCCGGATCGCGATCATCGCATGCTCCCTTTCGCCGATCCACCGCTGTCGCAGCAGGCCTTCGCCTTCCTGGCGGAGCTCGTCCACGACCGCAGCCGTATCCGGCTCGGACCCGACAAGCAGGCGCTCGTGGCCGGACGGCTGGGCCCGAGGCTGCAGAGCCTCGGGTGCACGAGCTTCGACGACTACGTGCACTTGCTCGCGTCGGCGGAGGGGGAGGAAGAGATCGGTGCGGTGATCGACCTCATTTCCACGAACCACACGCAGTTTTTCCGCGAGCCGGCCCACTTCGAGATCCTCCGCGAGCGTGTGCTGCCCGTGCTCGCGGAGCGGGCGGGCGCCTCCGGTCGCGAACTGCGGATCTGGAGCGCGGCGGCGGCGTCGGGTGAGGAGGCCTACTCCGTGGCGATCGTGCTCGCCGAGTTTTGCCGGGGCCGGGTCGGGCTCGAGTGGCGGGTCTTCGCCTCCGACATCTCGCGCCGGATGCTGGTCGCCTGTCGGCAGGGCATCTACGAGGCGGGCAAGGTGGAGCTGCCCGACGCGCAGTGGTTGCCCCGCCACTTCCAGGAGGGCATCGGTGCTCGGGAGGGCTTCTACCGCGTGCGGCCCGAGCTGCGGCGGCGGGTGGTGACGACCCACGTCAATCTCTTCCAGGACGCCTATCCTGTGCCCGGGGATCTGGACGTGATCTTCTGTCGCAACGTGATGATCTACTTCGACGTCGAGTCGCGGCGGGTGCTCGTCGACAGGCTCTTCCGACAGCTCGCTCCGGGCGGATTCCTGTTCGTCGGGCACTCGGAGAGCCTGCTCGGGCTCGGGGCCCGCTTCAAGGCCGCCTGGCCGAGCGTCTACGTCAAGCCGTCATGAGGGGGCGGGCAACGCCCGCCGGGAGTCAGCCGCGATGAACGCACCGCTCGACCGACCGCTCCGGGTCCTCGTCGTCGACGATTCGGCCCTGGTGCGCAAGGCGATCACCGACAGCCTGAGCCGCGATCCCGAGATCGAGGTCGTCGGCTCGGCCTGCGATCCCTACGTCGCGCGGGAGAAGATCGCCCGCCTCGACCCCGACGTGCTGACGCTCGACCTCGAGATGCCGCGGATGGACGGCCTCACCTTCCTGCGGATCCTGATGCAGCACCATCCGCTGCCGGTGGTGGTGGTCAGCTCGCTCACGCAGGCGGGATCGCAGGCTGCGATGGACGCCATGGAGGCCGGCGCGATGGACGTGCTGGCGAAGCCGGACGGCACGATGTCGATCGGCGCTCTCGGCGAGCGGCTGGCGTATCACGTGAAGGCGGCCTATGCCGCGAGCCGCTTCAAGCGGCCGCGGGAGGAGCGATCCGAGGCGGGGCCGCAGGCGCCGCTGTCCGGCGTGCCCACGGCGGTCGACGGCCGCCGCCTGATCGTGCTGGGCTGCTCGACGGGCGGGCTCGAGGCGCTGCGGACGGTCCTCTCGACGCTGCCGGCCGAGCTGCCGCCCGTGGCCGTGGTCCAGCACATCTCGGGGCACTTCTCCAGGGTGGTGGCGGAGCGGCTCGATGCCGCGAGCGCACTGGCCGTCCGCGAGGCCGAGGAGGGGGCCCGACTGCAGCCCGGCATGTGCGTGATCGCGCCGGGCGAGCATCACCTGGCGATCGAGCGCGACGGCATGGGGTTCCGCACGCGGCTGCTCCGCAGTCCGCCGGTGCACCACTGCCGCCCCGCGGTCGACGTGCTCTTCCGCTCGGCGGCCGAGGCGGCCGGCCGGCACGCGGTGGCGGCGCTGATGACCGGCATGGGGAGCGACGGAACGCTCGGCATGACGGCGATCCGGCAGGCGGGCGGCCGGACGATCGCCGAGCACGAGAGCACGTGTGTCGTCTACGGCATGCCGCGGGCGGCGATCGAGGCCGGTGTGGTCGATCAGGTCGTGCCGCTGCCGCGTATCGCGGCGGCGATCGTGGCCGCGGCGACCGGCAGCCCGGCCGTGTGACTGTCGTATGACTTCAGCAATCGCGATGCCACGCTAAGTCGCGCATCTCTGGCTCTGGCCCTGGAACCGTGGCGACAAGTTTTCAACTTGTCGAATCCGCGCTGCCAGGGCGCCGCTGGGGGGCCGACCCTGGCCCGTCGCCGGACGTTCGCTCGGGGCATCCTGCCCCTCGCTCACTCGGATGCCGACGGCGCTTCGGCCTCCAGCCTGCGCTTGTCGGCATACGCCGGCTCTCGGGCCAGGGTCGGCCCCCCAGCTCCCGGATTGTCAGCAGCCAAGCCGTTCATGAGCTCCAGGCCCGGAGGGGCAGCACTGGCCGGCGGAGGCCGGCCAAGCGAACGGCGGCAGGATGCCAGCAGCGCCACAAGACCGCATGGCATGGATGCCATGCGCATCACCAGCCGGCGGAGGCCGGCCAAGCGAACGGCGGCAGGATGCCGCGCGTTCGCGTGAAGCGGAATGCCCTACGCCCTGCTCCAGCCGGGCTTCGGCTGGCGATGGATGACCGGCGGCCGCTCCGCGCGGGTCGAGAGGTCGGCCCGCGCGGCTGCGAGGGCGGGGCCGGCGAGGTGCTCGATCGCGAGGTCGAAGCGGATGCTCGCGTTCGGGGCAAGGCTGATCACCCGGCCTTGCGACTCCTCGTATGACCGGGGGTTGGGGAAGTTCGTGCCGGGCTCGAGGCCGGTGACGTAGCCGTCGGCGAGCCCGCCCTGGTTCTTCCAGAGCGTGAAGCAGGGCAGCGTCTCGGCCCGCCAGGAGACGGCCGCGGCATGGCGCCCCTCGGGGGCGACGAGCAGCGCGGTGGCGAACCCCTGCGGATCGGGCCGGTGTGTCATGAAGTGGCATTCCTCCCCGCGGCCGGGCCGCGGCCCGTCATAGCGGTGCCACGAGGAGACGTCCGCCGCCGCGGCCGCGTCCCGCGGCGCCAGTTCGTCGATCGCCGCCACCAGCTCCGCGCCGGGGCCCAGGAGAGGCGGCCCGAAGTTGATGTGGTAGAGCATCTGCATGGTCGCGGGCCGGTCGGAGAGGTTCTTCACGGTGTCGGTCCAGGCGACCCGCTGCCGACCCGCCTGGAGCGAGAGCGACGTCGTCATCCGCAAGGCGTGGCAGAGAAATCGCGTCTCGTCCACCGCCCCGGTGAGCGTGATCGTGCCGGCCGCCTCGTCGAGCGTGACGTCGAGATGATGGGCGGGGAGATTCGCGATCCGCCCGTGCAGCGGGTGGAGGAGTCGGCCCGACGCGTCGAACTCGGGGGCACCGTTGCTCACCAGGCCGCAGCGGGCGACGAGTTCGTCGAACCCGTCGAGCCAGCCCAGCCCCGACGGCTCGGTCACCGGCACGAACCGCGGATGCACCGGACCGTGCACCGGCGACTGCCAGCCCAGTTCGAACTCGCCCGCCATGATCTTCCAGATGCCGAGCCCCCGGTCGGGCAGCACGAAGACCTTCGTGTTGCCGGCGACGAGTTCCACGAGCAAGACGCCGTCGCGGCGGCCGCCTGAGAGCCGGCGGGACCGGACCGCCAGTGGCCCGATCGCGACATCGACCTTGTCGGCCGCGAAGAACGAGGCGGCCCGGTGGGAGGTGATCAGTTGCAGGGTCTGCGTCGACATGTCGGCTCCTGAGCTGACTGGAGACGGGATGATCAGAGCAGGATCCGCAGCATCCGCCGCAGCGGCTCGGCGGCGCCCCAGAGCAGCTGGTCGCCGATCGTGAAGGCGCCGACGTATTCCGGGCCCATGGCGAGCGTGCGGATACGACCCACGGGGATCGCGAGCGTGCCGGTGACCGCGACGGGCGTCAGGCTTTCGAGCGTCGCCTCCCGGGTGTTGGGCACGACGCGGACCCACTCGTTGTCGGCGGCGATCAGAGCTTCGATCTCCGCCACGGGCACGGACCGCTTGAGCTTGAAGGTGAGCGCCTGACTGTGGCACCGCATCGCGCCGACGCGGACACAGAATCCGTCCACCGGCACCGCGGGCGTGCCGAAGTCGGGCCCCTGCCCCAGGATCTTGTTGGTCTCGGCCATGCCCTTCCACTCCTCGCGGGACATGCCGTTGCCCAGATCCTTGTCGATCCAGGGAATGAGCGAGCCGGCGAGCGGCACGCCGAACTGGGCCCGCTCGTCGGGCGTCATGCCGCGCTGCCGGGAGAGCACGTTGCGGTCGATCTCGAGGATGGCTCCGGCCGGATCGGCGAGCAGGTCCTTGACCTCCGCGTGGAGCATGCCGAACTGGCTGAGCAGCTCGCGCATGTGCTGGGCGCCGCCGCCGGAGGCCGCTTGATACGTCTGGGTGCTCATCCATTCGACGAGCCCCGCCTTGTAGAGGGCGCCCACGCCCATGAGCATGCAGCTGACGGTGCAGTTGCCGCCGATCCAGTTTCGCACCCCGTGCTCGAGGGCGTGGTCGATCACCGGCCGGTTGACGGGATCGAGGATGATGACGGCGTCCTGCTGCATGCGCAGCGTGGAGGCGGCGTCGATCCAGTGGCCGTTCCAGCCGGCAGCCCGCAGCTTGGGAAAGACGGCCGACGTGTAGTCGCCGCCCTGGGCCGTGAGGACGATGTCGCAGCGGCCAAGCGCGTCGAGGTCGTGCGCGTCGGCGAGCCGCTTCTCGGTGCGGGCTTGGGGCGGGGCGGCGCCGCCGGCGTTCGACGTCGAGAAGAAGATCGGCTCGAAGAGGTCGAAGTCGCCCTCCGACCGCATCCGGTCCATGAGGACCGAGCCCACCATGCCACGCCAGCCCACGAGGCCCACGAGTTTCATGCGCTCTGATTCCTGTCTCCTGAAGGTTTCGGCGCTCGCTCGCCGGTCGCAGCCACGGGTCGCGAGTATAGCGAGGCGAGGCGGCGGTGGTCTGGCCCCGTCGTGCCATTTCGGCCTCGACTTGCTATGCTCCCAGGGACCGCGGGTCGGTCGACTGTCGCGGGGCATTACGGGCGGTCAAGGCCGAGGAGGAGAGCCATGGGCAAGGGCAACAATTCGCAGCGCAACGACAAGAAGAACAAGAAGCCCAAGCAGGACAAGTCGAAGCCCGCCGTCAAGAAGTAGGCTTCGGGGGGCACGGCACCGGGTGCCCGACGGTCCGGCAGGGTGGCCTTTCAGGTCGATTCCGGCCGCCCGCCGCGATCCGTCTCGTCGTCCTCCGGAAGTTCGACCTCGACTTCCAGAAGTTCCACGACGCCTGTGACGGCGGCCACGAGTTGGGCCGCCATCAGGTGGAATGGTCGCGAACGGGACTGCACGATCAGCGAGCGGCCGATCTCGAGCACCCGGGCGTCGGGGTCGCCGCCGTCGGGCAGGGCCTGATTGCACAGGTCGACAAGTTCCTCGGCCATCCGGCTCCGCGCGACGTCGTCGTCGATCTCGTAGGCGCGGACATGCTTCGCGCGGCCCCCCGCCGGGCCGGGAAACTGCCAGGCCATCCTGTCGCACTCCCGCATGAGCGCCTCGACCTGCTCCTGGACATCCGCGTCATGGGAGACGATGAGTCCCCAGCCGAGGCTCGCGGGCGCGGCTGTGACCACGCCATGGCCGCCGACCGTGTCCCATGTGTGCGGGGCGATCGTCCGCTCCACGACCGCGACGACCTCATCGACATCTTCCCCGGGCAGGACGGGGTAGAACATCCGCACCGGATGATCCTGGGATTCCGCCACGGTCGTCACCAGCAGTCGACCGTGCCGGACGATCGTCGCGAGGTCGACATCCTCGAGGACGGCCCGCAGCACCGACCGGAGCGGGGTGTTCTCGAAGCGGCCAGTCAGGGGCGTCTCGGGATCGAGCCCCGCATCGTCGAGGCCCTTGTGGTGCAGGGCGATGCCGATGCCCGCCCGCTCCGCGATCATGGCGACCACGTCCCGGAGCGGAGTCTCCGCGAACTCGAGACTGTCGCACGGCCTGTCGAGCGCCGCCTCGATCGCCTGCACGGCGGTGCCGGCGGGCCAGAGCCTGACCGGCCGATACTCGTCGCCGAGCGTCGCCGCGACCGGCTTGGGCGCGACGCGGAGCGCGGCGAGTGGGGAGGGCTCGGGCTCGATCGCAGCCGTCGCCCCGGCGAGCATCAGGCTCGCCGCCAGCGTCGTGCACGACAGCGACACGCGGTTCGCCAAGCTGCATCTGGACATGATCGTCGGCTTCCTCGCGGGGCTCGCATAGCGGCAGGCCCGTGCCGCCCTGGGCAAGAGCCGCCATGGTAGCACCCGGACGCTCGGGTGCATCACGGCCGCGCGGGGTCGGCCACGGGCGGGGTGGAGAGGGCCGCCAGCCGGCGGAGTTCGCCGGGCGACAGGGCCCGATCGAAGACGGCGACACCGCCGATCCAGCCGGTGAAGCCGACGCTCCGGCTGGAATGGATGACTCGACCGATCGTGAACGGACCTCCCGCGGCGACGTCCGGAGGCGCGTACAGGGCATGGGGAAACCACCAGGGGTTCAGCCGCAATGCCGTGAGGACGCGGCCTGATTCATGCCATCCGGTGCTCGTGCGCGCGAGCGTGACGCGAACCTTCGTGTAGGGATACTCGCGGAGTTCGACGCGTTCCTCCGGGCCGTCGCGCTCGATCGTGACGGTCACCGGCTCCTCCTCGGGAGGCTCGTAGCACTGATCCGGTGGAAACGCCGGGTCTTCGCCGGCTTGGAGGCCGGGCTCGCGGCGGAGCCTTCCCTGGAGCCAGGCGTTCGCGGCGAATGAAAGCAATCGGTCCTGCTGTGGATCGTCGAGCCAACGGTCACCGGCCGTGCCGTCGAGCCAGCCGGTGAGGGCGTGCCGCTCGTGATCGAAGGTCATGGCGAAGCAATGCCACGAACGGTCGAGCGTGTCGGCGGCCGCGGTGGCCGGCACCTCGGGAGCGGTCGCCGCGGAGTTGCACTTCTGAAGGCAGTACCGGTTGAGAAACGAACCTGCACCGTTGTCCGACAGGTGGCCGCAGCTGCTCCCCGGCTTGTTGAGGCCGGCGAAGAGGGCGTACTGCCGCTGGCCGCGCTCGACCCGGCTGATGCCCTGCGTCTCCGGCTGCCGCAGATCGGTGCCTTCGTGCCAGATGCCCGCCAGCGCGTGGTTGCCGCTCTCGCGGATGGCCCACACCACCAGCGACATGCTCTTCCCCGCCCCCTTGATGTCGAGTGGTGTCCCGTGCAGTCGCCGCCGTGGCACGAGCAGGAGCGGGCGGAAGTCGGGATCGGTCTCCCGACGCACGAGGATCGCCTCGCCGAATGGTCCCCGGCCGAGCAGCGGAAAGTCGGCGTAGGTCGCCGCGCGGCCCACGGCCCAGTAGTCGCGCACATAGTTGGCGGCGTCGAGCGGGTAGGTCGTCGCCCCATCCGGCGGCACCCGGGCGACGAACCGCCTGTCACCGTCGGGCTCGCGGGCGACGAAGTCCCAAAGGGCGACGAGGCCCGGCGTCGCGAGGACCGTTGCCACCCGGGCTTCCGCGACGGCATCGCCCGGCGTCACCGGCGAGGCGACCGTCTGGCCCGCGGCCGATCCCGCGGAGAAGAAGATCAGGATCAGGAGCCCCAGGGCCGTATCACCGACTTCCCGTCGAAAACCGATCATGTTCGGGCCCCTCGAGATATTACAAACATACGGCGACCGCGGTCATGGCACGGTCGGTGAGCCGCTCGACCTCGCTCCGCGCCTCCTCGGCCTGCCGCCGGGCGCGGCCTGGATCGCGGGCGATCGCGAGCACGGCGGCCGGAAGCCGCTGCAGGTCGGCCTCCTGATCGAAGTCGAAAAGCCACTCGCCGAGGCCGATGTCCCGCCACATCAGGCCCTTGGAGGTCTGCTCGGCCCAGCGGCAGACGATCGCCGGCACGCCGTTGCCGATGCACATGATGGGTGAATGCATCTCGTTGCCGAAGAGCCCCGCGCTCCGCACATAGGTGGAGACAGCCTCGTCGGGCAGCCAGTAGCGGTCGCGCCAGACGACCCGCCGGCGGACGTCCTCGGGGAGCCTCTCGACGATCCGCTCGCGGCCGACCGCCACCTGCGTCACGTCCTCGGGGCATACGAGCACCGCCATGCCCGTCTCGCGGACGACGTCGGTGATGGCCTGACGCAGTGGGGCGTGATCGTGCTCCTTGAGGGCCTCGTTGCGGGCGTGCTTGACGGGATCGAATCGCGCCTTCTTCGAGGCGATGCTCCAGTAGGGTGTGTAGCGCAGGCGGGGAATGCAGCAGAGGAACCTCCCCGGCTCGAGCCCGTGGGCGGCGAGGAACGTCTCCGCGGAGGCATCGTCCCGCAGGTCGGTGCCGAAGGCGCCGTCCGGCCCGAGGCCGATCGCGGGTGCAGTGCAGCCACATTCCCGGGCGAGTGCCAGCGAGACCGAGTCGCGGAAAAAGACGAACTGCGCGGCGTTCAACAGTTCGATCGTCTGGGCGATCGGGCTCGCCGGGCCTCCCGTCGGCGCGGTTCGTGAGAACGTGATCCCGTAGACACCGAAGGGCTTCCCCGTCGTCTCGTGCCACCGGCGGACGTCCCGCTCGGCGACGAGCGACGGGCCGGAACCGTGCAGCAGCATGTCGCAGTCATGAAAAGCGGAATCGACGGCCGCCTTGTCGGCGGCGATCCGCAACTGCGGAAAGCGCCGACGCAGCAGGGGCTCGACGCCGTTGTCGAGGCGACTCGGCCAGAGTGTCACGTCCACATGCGGCAGGTGGCGTTCGAGGATCGCCAGCAGGCCGGGGGTGTGCGCGATGTCGCCGATGTTGACCGTCTGCCAGGAGGACCGCAGTAGGATCCGCTTGCGGCGGACACTGCCGGCCCCGAGCGCCGTGACCGCGAAGGCGGCCGTCTTCAACAGGGAGCGTCGCTTGATCGTGATCGGATTTCGCGATCGGGATCGCGTGTGGGCACTCATGACCGCGGCCGCATGCGGAATGGTCGTGGACTGGAAGCAACATTATTGTAAGGGTTTTGGCCGCGTCGGGGGCCGGCGCAGGGAGAGCGTGCAGCCGATATCTCCCGAGCCCAGTTCCGTGTCACGAAACCGGATCCGCACGACGCCGTCGAAGGGCTTCTCCACCAGAACCTGGCCGTGCCGGGCGACCACGTCCTTGACAAGAACGGACTGTTCTCCTGCCGCGGCCGCCGCGAACTCGTCGGTCGGGAGCAGGCTTGACCGCACGGGATCAGACCAATCGGGCCACCAGGCGATGCCGTTGACGAGCGTCGGGAAGACGCCGCCGTGCATGCCCACGCGTGTCCAGTTGCCGCCGTATTCCCACTGCAGGCCCTGGCGCGTGAGGAGCAGGTAGTCCATGTCGTCGATGTGCGCCCAGATCGTCATTTCCCCGTTTCCATCGACAAACCGGGGCCTGGACACAAGCTCGAGTGTGACCTGCAGCAGTCCCTGCGGCTTCCCCGATGACGCCTCAGGCTCGTTGATGCGGATCGCCAGCGGTCCCGAGGCCGGGGCGATGAAGGTCAGCCCCGCTCCCACATGGATCGACCAGGCCTTGTCACCGATGCGGGCGATGACAGCCCTGCGCGGATGCTGGCCGACGTAGCCACGGAAGAGTGTCTCAGGCGGCAGGTCTTTGAGAGGTGCCAGGACCGACTTGATCAACAGCGGGCAGGTGCCTTCGGGCCCGAACGCACCGCCCGAGGTGTCATGGCACGTGCCGGTCACCGTGAGCCGATAGCAGCGGTCCTTGTCCACCGAGAGGCCAGTGTCGGTCCATCGATGATCGACGTTCGTCCGCGTCACGACCGGGCTGTGCGGGAGGAGAGTCCGCGCCGTGAAGGTCGCCACGCCCGCGACGACGGTGGCGATCAGGGCCGCTGCCACCACCCTTCCGGCGCGGCTGCGTGGCACGGCCCACCTCAGCCAGCGGCCTCCCGGCGGCCGGAGAGCGCTGGCCCGCACTGGCCTGCCCTCGAGATGACGGCGGAGGTCGGCGGCCAGATGTCCGGCGGAGTGATACCGGGCGTCGTGGCTCTTCGCGAGGGCCTTGGCGACGATCGCCGATACTGCCCGCGGGATCGTCTTGTCGCGGTCGCGAAGCGACGCGGGAGGCTCCTCGCAGACAAGCCTGGCGATCTCGTGCAGGCCCTTCCGTTGGAACTCGTGGGGAAGCACACCGGTGAGGAGCTCGTACAGCACCACTCCCAGCGAGTAGACGTCCGCCCGAGGATCGAGCTCGTCTGGCCTGGGCCCGAACTGCTCCGGGCTCATGTATTGCACCGTACCGACCAGGTCGCCGGAGTCGGTTTTCAGCGACGTGAGCGTGAGGTCCGAGTCGGTGCTGCGGGCGACGCCAAAGTCGATCACCCGAGGCTTGCCCTGTTCGTCGATCAGGATGTTGCCGGGCTTCAGGTCCCGATGAATGATGCCCCTATCGTGTCCATGAGAGACGGCGTCGCAGACCTCCGCGAAGAGCCGCAGTCGGTCAGGCAGGGGCAGGTTCTTCTCGAAACAATAGTTTGTGATGGGCTTGGCATTGTCGATGAACTCCATGACGTAGAACGGGACATCGCCATAGTCGCTCGAGTAGCTGCCGACGACGTAGATTCGGGCGATGCCGGGATGCTGGAGTTTGGCTAAAAACTCGGCCTCGCGCTCGAAGCGGCGCAGGGTCCTTGCCGAAGTGATTCCCTGCCGGATGACCTTCACGGCCACGGTGCGATCGGGGCGTTGCTGACGGGCCTCGTAAACGCGGCCCATCCCCCCTTCCCCGATCAGCCTGATGATCGTCACGCCGCCGAGGTTCGACCCGACGAGCGGATCGACGAGTCTGGTCCTCGCCTTGGGCCGGGGGGGCAGGCCGAAGTCGTCGGTGGCGCCGGTCAGGTCGAGGCTTTCGCCGGGCTCGACTGCATCCAGCGAGCGCCCGTTGGCCGGCCCTCCCGGCGGAGGCATGTCGATCGGTCTATCGTGCGTGGTCATGGTGCGGTTGTTGGAAATCGGCGACGTAATCGTCCCGTTTCGTCCCCCCTCTGCACAAGTGGCACGTTCGCCCGTCCTAGGGGTGGCGTCGAAGTCGCACGGATGGGCGAGCCAGCTGGCGGGGATGGGATCGCCGGAGTTGGGCCCCGAGACATCGGCACTTCAACGGACGAGGTGCCCGGCGAGCCACGCCACCAGGCCGATCGCCGTCAGGCATACGACCGTGACGACGATGCCCGTAAAGGGCGGTAGAGTCCGCTGCGGCGGAACCGGGCGCCGCCAGTCTGACGCGGAGGCTGGGAGCGGCTGTCCGCGACTCAGGGACGGGACATCCGTGGCCATCGGCACGGTCCAGACGCGAACACCCTTGGGGGCCGGCGGGAACCAGGAGCCGCGAAAGCCGGACCGTGAAGAGGGTTGGGTCCCCGGTTGTTGAAAGCCCGACATACAGGCGCTCTTGTCTGGGATGCCTGGCGGGGCCGGCCAGTGGGAACGTGGAGTGGAGCGAGCATGCCGCCCACGACAGAAGGCGAGCGCCTCGGCGATCACCTGCCAATCCGGCGGAAATTACAGGTCGTCGTCGCTGTCCAGGATTCGCGTTAGACTCCAGATTCCTTGGCCGATCGGGTTCCGGACGCGTTCCCGAGGCGTGCGGGCCGCGCTGCGACATGAAACACGACCCCTTCTCGGTTCCGGCCGTAAGGCTTGCCGCGTGCCTTGAGCGGCTCCAGTTGGGGGACGACGTGGCGCGAGCGGAGATTCTCGCCCTGTGCGACGCGCGGCTCCGCGAACTGTCGCATCGCCTCCTCGGCAAGTTCGCGAAGGTCCGCCGCTGGGACGATACGGACGACGTGGCCCAGAATGCGGCCCTGCGGCTCTACCGGGCGCTCGCCGACACCGTCCCAGAGTCACCGCGGGGGCTCATGGGGCTGATGGCGACGCAAATCCAGCGGGAGCTGATCGATCTCGCCCGCAAGCACTCGGGGCCGATGTCCTATGCCGCCAACCACGGCACCAATGTGCGTCGCGACCGGGATGGCGAGGTGTTCGTAGTCGAGGAAGCGGCCGACCGCGGCGATTCCGACGACGAGGAGATTCCGCTCGAGCGGTGGGCGCAGTTCCACCGTGCGGTCGACTCCTTGCCTGACGAGCAACGGGAGGTTTTCAAGCTGATCTGGTATCTCGGCATCGACCACAAGTCGGCCGCCGAAGCGCTCGGCTTATCGCTGCGAACACTGGCCCGACGTTGGCAGGAGGCCAGGCAGGCTGTCAGGATCGCGCTCGACTGACGCGGTTTGTTTCCCGGCAACCTTCTCCGGACGACCCTGCCGTCCTCATGCCAGCGGCGTCACCGTGGGCGTGAGAGTCTGCCACCGGCCTGCGCCGCGGGCGTTGACCGCACGCACGACGAAGATGTGAATCTTGCCGCTGGTCAGTCCGGACACAACGGCCGACGTGGCGATCGATGTCGGGCGGGAAACTGGGCGGTATGGCGACCAGGCGCCGCCGGTGTGCTCGGCGACCATGATCTCGTAGTTCGTGACGGGTGAGCCGCCGTCATCGGTAGGTGCGGCCCAGTTGAGCGTCACCTGCTGTCTCCCCACGGTGGCCCGCAGTGCAGAGACGGCTCCGGGGATCGTCCCCATGGGTGTGGCGACCCTGGAGAGCGTGACCCACGGACTCGCGCCCGCCGAGTTGACCGCGCGGACGACGAAGATATGGGGCTTGCCGTTGGAGAGTCCCGTCACGTCGGCGGAGGTGGCCGTCGATGCCGGGCGGGAGACGGGGCGATAGGACGACCAGACGCCTCCAGTCTGCTCGGCGACCATGATCTCGTAGTTCGTGATCGGTGAGCCGCCGTCGCTGGCCGGAGCCGTCCAGGAGAGCGTCACACGCTGGTTGCCCGCCGAGGCCGTCAGGGCGGAAACCGCGCCGGGGCGCGATCCCATGGGCGTCACGACCTTGGAGAGCGTGACCCACGGACTCGCGCCCGCCGAGTTGACCGCGCGGACGACGAAGATGTGGGGCTTGCCGTTGGCGAGTCCCGTCACGTCGGCGGAAGTGGCCGTCGATGCCGGGCGGGAGACGGGGCGATAGGACGACCAGACGCCTGCGGTGTGCTCGGCGACCATGATCTCGTAGTTCGTGATCGGAGTGCCGCCGTCGCTGGCCGGAGCCGTCCAGGAGAGCGTCACACGTTGGCTGCCCGCCACGGCCGTCAGGGCGGAAACCGTGCCGGGTCGCGATCCCATGGGCGTCACGACCCTGGAGAGCGTGACCCACGGACTCGCGCCCGCCGAGTTGACCGCGCGGACGACGAAGATATGGGGCTTGCCGTTGGCGAGTCCCGTCACGTCGGCGGAGGTGGCCGTCGATGCCGGGCGGGAGACGGGGCGATAGGACGACCAGACGCCTGCGGTGTGCTCGGCGACCATGATCTCGTAGTTCACGATCGGCGTGCCGCCGTCATCAGCCGGAGGTGACCAGGAAAGCGTGACCCGCTGGTTGCCTGGAGTGGCCATTAGGGCTCCGATGGCAGCGGGGCGGGTCGGCGCACTGCGAACGATGTTCAGCGTGAAGGTCGCTGCAACGGTCGAAAAAGGGACCGACGCGTCCATGACCTCAACTCGCACGCTATAGGCTGGCTTGAGCACACGGTTCAGTGTGACACCGGCCTTCAGGTAGAGCGCTTGATCGATAATCTCGAAACTGCCGCCGTCGAATTCGGAAGCTATCGAGAGGGCGTTCGTGCCCATCCCGTCGTCCTCGACGATGATATCGGCGACCTTGATCCGTGCCGCCGTGCTCGTGTTATCGGTGAGTGTCGTCGTGGCGTTGGCAAAGGAGACCGACAGCGGGGCGGAGTTTGTCGGCGTGATGTTGATGATCGAAGTGCCCGTGGCCGTCAGCGCTCCGCCGCCGCCTTGGCTGCCGGTGTTCCCATCGGAGAACGTCCAAGTCAGTTCGACCGAAGGCGGCGGTACGACGCTGGTATTCCGGTAGGTGATCCGCTGCAGCACGTCGTTCACAAGCGCGGTCGTCGGGATCGTGGTGCCACCGGTGCCATCGCCGTCGAAGTGAATCGTTAGGCGACCGGCGGCTTGGCTG
>Ga0255182_1000169_pt1 | contig 54833 bp, 46 predicted proteins | sample Atl_UVDOM_RepA_8_FD_188420 | JGI IMG/M metagenome (GOLD analysis project Ga0255182, IMG submission 188420) | Freshwater microbial communities from Altamaha River, Georgia, United States - Atl_UVDOM_RepA_8d | ecosystem: Environmental > Aquatic > Freshwater > River | place: USA: Georgia...
TACGCTGGTGGGCATCCGCGACTACTGCCTGACGCAAGGTGCCGCGCAGGTGCTGACCGTGGTGCTGGTGGACAAGAATCACGAGCGCCGGCATCCAGCCTTGCCGCGTGCCGACATCACCGGGATGGACGCCCCGGATCGCTATCTCTTCGGCTACGGCATGGATTACAAGGGCTGGCTGCGCAATGCGCCCGGCATCTACGCCGTGGCAGAGTCCTGAGTCGAGGCTGCCCAGGCAAGGAACTCTGAACCACTGCCTCGGAAAACCACCCGGTCGAGTCGTTTGGCGAGCTGGTGGCGGTACATCGGATCGTAGTAATCCTGCAGCAGGCGCGTGATCCAGCGTCTATGTTCCTCCGTGGCCCCCGTGCGCTCCTGCACTTGCAGCGCATCCTCCATCACGCGCCGCAGCTCGACATGCCGCTCGCCGCCCAGACGGCGCGTGATGCGATCGAGACTGCCCAGCAGGTATTGCGCGAAGCGGGCGAAGGCGTGCTCGGGGTCTGCACGCTCGAAGTCGGCCAGATTGCTGCGGATATAGTCATTGAGAATGGTGTTGGCACGTACGTCCACGGGTTCCTCGATGAGGGCGATGGGCGCCTGCTTCATGGCGCTGTAAAGGACGAAGGGCACGGACAGCGAGCCGATGGCATGGCTCTCGTCTTCCAGCACCACGCGGCCGCTGCCCTGGCGCTGCTCCAGGCGCAACAGGTCGATGGCCAGCGCATTCTCGAAGTCGATCTGACTGGGCTGGCCGCCGAGCAGGGCGCCGAAGGCTGAGCCGCGATGCCGCGCATGGCCTTCCAGATCGACGCCATCGGGAAGGCGACGCAGCAGGTGGGTCTTGGCACAGCCCGTCGCGCCGGCGATCACCAGCAGCGGGCGTGTCTGGCTGGCCTGCTCGATGGCTTCCACCAGGAACTGGCGCATGGCCTTGTAGCCGCCCGGCACACGAGGGCAGGGCGTGCCGGCCTCGGCCAGCCACTGTTGCACGATGGCCGAACGCAGGCCGCCGCGGAAGCAGTAGAGCCAGGCACCGGGATGGGCCTGCAGCCAGGCCTGCCAGCGTTCGAGTCGCGCCTGCCTGATCTCGCCCTGCACCAGCCGGTGGCCCAGCGCGATGGCGGCATCCTGACCTTCCTGTTTGTAGCAAGTGCCGATTCTTTGACGCTCGATATCCTCGAGCAGCGGGAGGTTCTCGGCACAGGGAAAGGCACCGCGTCCATATTCCACGGGGGCTCTGACGTCCATTAATGGAGTATTATTGAGCAGCAATGTGCGAAATAGATTCTGGTCTGCTTCTTGCAAAGTTACGTTCCCCGGACCGACAAGGTGTTCAAGCTCCTGAAAGAGCGGCCGATATTGCATGAATGGCAATCCCGGAACAAGGACACCGTCCCGTTGCACACAGAACCGGCAGACCCTGCAGCCGGACATGGACAGATTGTGACTCACGATGAAGCAAGACCAGTGACATCCCGCATGCACCCCGAGGGGCACAGCCCTCGGTGGTGGTGGCCGTTGCTGATACACGCCCGCCATCTGCTGGCAGCAGGTTTGCCAGTGGCGGTGATCATTGCCCTGATCGGCTTTCTGCGTGAACCTCAGTTCGAATCCAGAGCCTTGGTGGAGGTGCAGGCTCCCGCATTCATGGCCAGTGCCCAGGACGCGCAGCTTGCTACCAGTCTGCCAATGCTGATGGAGACGCAGAAGGCCATTGTCAGCTCCGCTGCGGTTGCAGGCGAACTGGCCCCCGACTTGCGGGTGGAAGTGGTACCCCGGACATTCCTGCTTGCTCTGCATTACCGCGCCGCTGATGCCGAGTCTGCGCGATCCGGTGCCACTGCCGTGGCGCAGGCGTATCTGGACTTCACTGCCAGCTCCCAGGTACAGGAGATGCGCCGAGCGGCCAGTCTGCTCATCGCCCGCCTCGACAGCCTGACACGCCTGCCGGCGCCCATACAGCCGGACGTCGGGGAAGTGGAGCCGCCTCTGGTGGCGCTGAGCGCCGATCCCCTGGTGGATCTCATTCCGCCGGTAGTGACTGTGCCTCCTGACAATGGACTCTCGGGACCAGGCTCCGCCGGCCAGCGTGTGCTGGGCCCGGTACTGGAATCGGCGCTGGTGACTGAACTGGTGCGCAGCTACGAAGCGACGCTGGGTCAGATGATCGATGCGCGACTGCTGGAAGCCGCCAATCTGCCCGATGCGCCCTTGCCGACCGGACAGTTCTGGTGGGTGCTGTTTGGTTATATCGGGTCCGTCGCCGTGCCGGCCCTGGTACTGGCTGCGCGCTTCAAGTGGCGTGGCAGTCTGGATTTTCCGGGCGATGTCCCGACGCAACTCGCTCGTCCCTGTGCGGCAAGTCTGCCGCTGACGCCTGCCGTCTCCGTCGCCGAATTCCTGGCAGACCGCCCGTTTGCGCAGGCACTCGCGGATTTGCGTACGCGCCTGCAGGTGCGCCGCCCGGCCCCGGACCCGTTGGCGCAATTCCCTCGGGCCTCCATAGTGCTGACCTGCTCGACTCAGCGCGCAGAGGGTAAGTCCACTCTGGCAGCCAGTCTGGCGCTCACGCTTGGGCGTTCGGAACGCGTCCTGCTGATCAATGCCGATCTGCGCAACAGCCAGGAGTTCATGGGCCTGCCTGCCCGCGCCCCCGGTCTGTCGCATCTGATTGCTGGTGCGGCCCAGCTGCGCGATTGTGTTCACACCTGCCCGGAGCTGGGGATAGACGTCATTCCCGCGGGTGTCCTGCCGCCCAATCCCCAGGAGCTGCTGGCCGGCAAGCGCCTGCGTCGGGTGCTGGAAACGCTGCAGCGGCGCTATGACACCATCCTCATCGACACGCCCGCCCTGGCACAATGCAGCGATGCCATGCTGCTGGGCCCCTTGAGCGATGACATTCTCTATGTCCTGGCCGCCGGCAGCGGCGATCTGGAGCAGACGCGAACTCAGTTGCGCAAGCTCGACATGGCCGACCTCGGGCCGATCCACCTTGTCATGAACAGGACCCAGCCCCTCGAACTCAGCCCGCTGCCGCTGTGGAAGAAAGTCACATGAACCTGAATGAGCTGCAAAGTCTGCTGACACAGGGTCAGGCGGAGCCCAGCGCGGAACCGAGGGGGGAGGAGGGCGCGCCGGTGAAGCTGGTGCCACGCCGGCAGGATCCAGCGGCGACGCAGGATGATGCCTTGCCGCCAGCCGCCAGTCTGAAGGAACGCCTGCAGGAGGTCGAACTGGCCCTGAAACTGGGGTATCTGCTGTGCAAGTGCACCTGGCCTCCGCAGATCATGGTGCTGACCGGAGTGGATCATGTCTATCGCTGTCGCCGCTGTTCGCGTGTGCGCGAGATGTAATTGGCAAGCTATGTGCTTGCAGAGTGCGAAAGCGCTGAATGCGGCCGGAGTGGCCGATTCTTGCCGCCCCGGACACTTTCGCGAGGATTGACCATGATGATCCGTGCCTGCATCGGCATACTCCTGCTTGCCACGCTTTGCGCCTGCAGCAATACCCAGTCGCTGCGCAGTGAGGTGGCGCATCTGTACAACCAGGGGCTCGCGCTTACCTCCAGCGCCGGCCTTCTCGATGATCACGCCGTCACTCGCAGCTCCCACTGGGTGCTGTCCCAGGACGTCAGCTTCTACATCGCCCTGAGCGGTCTTGAGCAATACCCACTGCAACGCACCACTCAGCCGGAGGACCTGCCGTCGACGCTGCCCATGCCGGAGGACAGTCTGTCCGTGCTGCTCAGCGGCGAATTCCGCCGTCAGTTTCCCCGGGTGCTGCGTGCAGAGCGCAGCGAGACGCTGTTTGACGCACGGCAGTCAGCTGTGCGCAACCGCATCGACTTCATGATCTATCCGCGCATCCTCCTGTGGGAGGATACCGTGGGGACCTGGCGCGAGATGGCCGACACCCTGCGGCATCGCAGTGGCAAGGCACTGCAGGATGCCTTCGGGCTGGATCGCGCCCGCATCCAGTTGACGGTGCTGGACGTGACCACCGGCCGTGTGGTCGATGTCGTCAACATCGATACTCGTGCCGGCCTGCTGGGCCTGTACGAGGACTCCCCGGACCGCCTGCTGGTGGCCGCTCTTGGTCGCTATGTGGACACTCTGGTACCGTAAGGTGCCATGACAGAGCCGATTCTTTCTCTCGCCGACAACCTGGCAGGCAGCACGCACGGTCGCCGCTCGACCGGGCCTGATGCTGCCTGGAATCCCCCATGCAACGGCACGATCGCCATTCGCATCGCCGCCGACGGTCAGTGGTACCACGAGGGGCAGCTCATACGCCGGCCCGCCATCGTCCGTCTCTTCGCCTCCATTCTGCGACGTGAGGAGGATGGTGAGTTCTATCTCGTGACGCCGGTGGAGAAGCTGCGCATCCAGGTGGACGACTGCCCGTTTGTCGCGGTGCTCGTGGACATCAAAGGTGACGCGGACTCGACATTGCTGCGCTTCACGCTCAATACCGGCGACGAGGTGGTGGCCGGGCCGCAGCACCGGCTGTGGGTCGAGGAGCGGGACGGCGCACCGCGGCCTCTGCTCGAAGTGCGCCCGGGCCTCCACGCGCGTGTGGCGCGTGCGGTGTTCTACGAACTGGCGGCGCACGCCAGTGTGGTGGAGCGGGACAAGAGCGTGGTGCTCGCGCTATCGAGCCAGGGCGAAGTGTTCGAGCTCGGCGCGGTTGACTGAGGGTTTCAAGGTTGTGAGGCGCGCTGTTCGAGGGCGGCGGCTTCTGCGGCAGTTGCGGGACGCAGGACGGTGATTGCCGCCCCGGTGACATCCACTGCCGTCGCGGCGACAGTCCTTGCCGCTGCGGCGACGCCTCCTGCGGCCTGACGGCCCAGTTCCGCGCTGATGGCGGCGGCCTGCTTGCCGTATTCCATGCCTTTGTCCGCAGCCTGTTTGCTGTATTCGATGCTCCTGTCTGCTCCCTTCACGCTGAGTTGAGCCGCTGTCGCGGCAGTGCCAGCCACGGGCGCGAGAATGAAGCCGCAACCGCTGAGAGTGAGGCCAAGGCCGAAGGCGAGGGTGCTGATCAGAATGTTCCTGGACATGTCGAAGAGTCTCCGGGCCCGCAGGGGCTAAGCGAATTCATTGCTATTCAGCAAATTCCGTGCCGAAAGAAGGCGTCAGGCCGCTGAATTGACGCTCCCGGATAAACCCGGCATCATTGGCGCCTTTTCGGGGCCGGCTGCAGCGCATATCGACAACTTGTTGTCGTGATCTGTGGTTTGTGCGCTCCGTTTCATCCGTCTCAGTACTCACTTCCAGGTGGAGAATCCATGAAGATTCTGGTGGCCGTCAAACGTGTTGTCGATGCCAACGTCAAGGTGCGCGTCAAGGCTGACAACAGCGGTGTCGATCTGACCAATGCCAAGATGGCGATCAATCCTTTCTGCGAGATCGCGGTGGAAGAGGCCATCCGGCTGAAGGAGAAGGGCCAGGCCGACGAGGTGATCGTGGTGTCCGTCGGCGACAAGGCCTGCCATGAACAGATCCGCACAGCCCTGGCGCTGGGCGCCGATCGCGGCATTCATGTCGAGGCTGAAGACGGTCTGCAGCCGCTGGCCGTGGCCAAGCTGCTGCACGCCATCGTGCAGCGCGAGGCCATCGGCCTGGTGCTGGTGGGCAAGCAGTCCATCGACACCGACAACAACCAGGTCGCCCAGATGCTGGCAGCCCTCGGCGGCATGCCCCAGGGCACCTTCGCCTGTGGCGTCGAGGCGCAGGATGGCAAGCTCAAGGTGGTGCGCGAGATCGATGGCGGCGAGCAGACGATCCTGTTGTCCCTGCCAGCCGTGGTGTCCACGGATCTGCGTCTGAACGAGCCGCGCTACGCCTCGCTGCCGAACATCATGAAGGCCAAGAAGAAGCCGATCGACACGCTGACGCCCGCCGATCTTGGCGTGAGCGTCGCCTCGGGTCTGCGCACTCTCAGCGTCGAGCCGCCGCCCGAGCGCAGCGCCGGCATCAAGGTCGGCAGCGTCGATGAGCTCATCACACGCCTCAAGACGGAAGCCAAGGTCATTTGACGCCCGGGCCGCGCCCGCCACACGAATTCAAGCAGAAGGACAACACATGAAGATTCTGGTGATTGCAGAGCACGACAATCTCAGCCTGAAGCCCGCCACCCTGAGCACGGTGACAGCCGCCCTGGCCATCGGTCAGCCTGTAGACGTGCTGGTGGCCGGCACCGCCTGCGCGGGCGTGGCCAGCGCTGCCGCAGCAGTGGCCGGCGTCAGCCGCGTGCTGGTCGCGGATCATCCCGCGCATGGCGCGCAGCTGGCCGAGAGCATCGCCGCCCTGGTGGCCGAGATCGGCACCCAGTACACCCACATCCTCGCTGCGGCCACCACGACGGGCAAGAACCTGTTGCCCCGCGTGGCGGCGCTGCTGGATGTGGCGCAGATCTCCGACATCATCGCGGTGAAATCCGCCGACACCTTCGTGCGCCCCATCTATGCGGGCAATGCGCTGGCAACCGTGCAATCCGAGGACCCGGTGAAAGTGATCACCGTGCGCACCACGGCCTTTGCCGAGGCCGCCAGTGCGGGCAACGCCGCCGCTGTGGAGTCGCTCGGTGTGGTCAAGGAACAGGCGTTGTCCACGTTCGTGGGGCAGCAGTTGTCGACCTCCGAGCGTCCTGAATTGACGGCCGCCTCCGTGGTCATTTCTGGCGGGCGTGGCATGCAGAGTGGCGAGAACTTCGTGCTCATCGAGAAGGTGGCCGACAAGCTGGGCGCCGCCATCGGCGCCTCCCGTGCGGCCGTGGATGCCGGCTTCGTCCCCAATGACATGCAGGTCGGGCAGACCGGCAAGATCGTCGCGCCCGAGCTGTACATCGCCGTGGGCATTTCCGGTGCCATCCAGCATCTGGCCGGCATGAAGGACAGCAAGGTGATCGTGGCCATCAACAAGGACGCCGAAGCACCGATCTTTCAGGTGGCGGACTACGGCCTGGTGGACGATCTCTTCAAGGTGCTGCCGGAGCTGGCGGAAAAGCTCTGATCCCGGTTGGCTGACACCCGCTGGCATTGAAGCCAGCCCGAAAGAGAAAGGCTCGTGACTCCAGAGGAATCACGGGCCTTTTCGTTTGCAGGTCTGCTGTTGGCTTATGCCTGCGTGTCGTTCTGCTGTTGCTGTGCGGCCTCGAGCATCTGGCGACGCTTGATCTCACGTGGATCATTCGGCGCGCGGCCTGACAGGGCCGGGATCACCGGAGCTGCAGCTGCAGCAGCCGGTGCAGAGGGCTCCTGCGCGATGGCGACCGGCTCAGCCACGATGGCCGTTTCGGTGCTTGCAGGTACCGGCTCGGCGGCCTCTTCAACCGCCGGAATCGAGGCTTGTTCCACAGGAAGCTCGACGGCTTCGGCTGCCGCCACTGGCACCTCGACCACGTCGACCACTTCGATCGCTGGCGTCTCGGCGACAGCGGCTTCAACGGGCGCGGGCGTCGCGTCAACGTCTTCGTTCACGCCTGGAGCCGGCGCATCCGCGGAATCCGCTGCGGCCGCTTCCAGGGCGCTCTCCTCTGGCGCGATCTCTTCGGCGGTGCCGGCATCTCCCTGCTCGCTTGCCGCTGCATTGCCGCCTCGATTGCTGCGTCCACGACGACGATCGGAAGGCCGACGGCCGCGACGTGAGGAGCGTGGGGCTTCGCCGCCGGCCTCGTCGCCGTCGAGGTCGTCACTCTGCGCTGCGGCCGGTTCGGCCAGATTGCCGTTGATCTCCATGTCGAGGGCGAGGTCCTGGTTTTCGCCGGCATCCACCGCAATGTTGTCGACGAATCGAATGCCGGAATCGTTCTGCTCAATCTCGTCGGCGACAGGAAGCGCACTGTCCGCATCCAGCGCCTGGCCTTCCGGCGTCTGCACGCCTGTCTCGTCCGGGCGCGGTCCACGACGTCGCTGGGTGTTGTTGCGCGGGCGGCGATTGCCGCTGCGACGCTGGGCGCGGCCTTCGCCGTCACCTGCCTCAACCGCCTCGGCAGAGTTCAGTGTCTCTTCGTCTGCTGGAAGCTCCTCGCGGCGGGGTTCACGCTTCTCCTCGCGACGACCGTCACGACGCTGCTCGTCACGGGGTGCGCCAGAGCTGTCACCGCCACGACCGCGATTGCCGCGTCGGCGACCCTGACCGCCTTCACGGGCTGCCTGGCCTTCCGCTGTGTTGCCGCGTTCCTCGTTGCGGGTGTCTGCGCCATCGGCGCGATTCTCATCGCGCGACGCCTCACGGCCTCCGTCACGACGTCCGCCTTGCTTGCCGCCGCGATTGCGCTCGCCGCGCTCACCACGCTCACCACGGTCGCGACCACGATCACGCGAGCGGCCACTGCGTTCTTCACGGGCCTCCGGTGCTGGAGCTTCGGCTGCCTTTTCACTACCGAACAGGCTGCCGATGGCTGAGAAGAGGCTGCCAAGCAGACCCTTGCCTTGCGCGGGCTGCACTGTTGCCGCAACAGGCGCGGGAGCTGGTGCAGGAATGGGCGGCTGCGAGAGCACCGGAGCCTGCACCGCGGCCTGCTGCGGGGCAGGGGCGGGGCGGGCGTGCCGGTGGTTGGGTTCGTGGGATTCGGGATGAATCTCGATTTCGTAGCTGGCCATCGGCGTGGCGTCGGCCTGGCTGACCCCCTGAATCTCGTAATGCGGAGTCTCCAGGTCGGCATTCGGGACGATCACGAGCTTGGTACCGCTCTGCGCCTCCATGGCGGACACGGCAGCGCGCTTTTCGTTGAGCAGATAGGCGGCCACAGCGATGGGCACGATGGCGCGGATCTCGACGCTCTTGCGCTTGTTGGCCTCTTCCTGCAGCACGCGCAGGATGGACAGTGCCTGGGACTTGACGTCGCGGATGGCGCCTTGGCCGCTGCAGCGCGGGCAGACGATGGTGCTGGTTTCCTCCAGGGAGGGGCGCAGGCGCTGACGTGACATCTCCAGCAGGCCAAAGCGGGAAATGCGGCCGACCTGCACGCGGGCACGGTCCGCTTCCAGCGCATCGCGCATGCGGTTCTCGACTTCCTTCTGGTTCTTGGCCGAGCTCATGTCGATGAAATCGATCACGATCAGACCGCCCATGTCGCGCAGGCGCAGCTGGCGCGCGATCTCATCGGCCGCTTCCAGATTGGTGTTCAGGGCTGTCTCTTCGATGTCGGAACCACGGGTGGCGCGCGAGGAGTTGATGTCGATGGACACCAGGGCCTCGGTCGGATCGATCACGATGGAGCCGCCGGATGGCAGTTTCACTTCCCGTTGGAAGGCCGTTTCGATCTGGCCCTCGATCTGGTAGCGGTTGAACAGCGGGAGAGTCTCCTGATAGAGCTTGATGCGCGCTTCATAATGCGGCATCACCTGGCGCACGAAGCTGAGCGCCTCTTCATAGGATTCGCGGGTGTCGAACAGCACCTCGCCGATGTCCTGACGCAGGTAGTCACGGATGGTGCGGATGATGACATTGCTTTCCTGATAGATCAGGAAGGGGGCGGCGCGCGAGGTGGAGGCATCGGTGATCGACTGCCACAGGGCCAGAAGGTAGTCGAGGTCCCACTGCAGTTCCTGCTGCTGCTTGCCCACACCGGCCGTGCGCACGATCATGCCCATGCCGTCGGGAATCTCGAGGCCGTTGAGCGCTTCGCGCAGTTCCGAGCGATCATCGCCCTCGATGCGGCGGGAAATGCCACCGGCACGCGGATTGTTGGGCATGAGCACCAGATAGCGGCCCGCCAGGCTGACGAACGTGGTCAGGGCAGCGCCCTTGTTGCCACGCTCTTCCTTTTCCACCTGGACGATGACTTCGGTGCCTTCGGCAACCGATTCCTTGATATTGACCCGGCCTTCGGCACCTGCACCGCGCTTGGTGAAGTACTGTGGCGAGATTTCCTTCAGCGGGAGAAAGCCGTGGCGCTCGGCGCCGAAATCGACGAAGGCGGCTTCGAGACTGGGTTCCACGCGGGTAATGCGGCCTTTGTAGATGCTGGCCTTTTTCTGGATTCTGGAGCGGTTCTCGATGTCCAGATCGTACAGACGCTGGCCATCAACGAGGGCAACACGCAACTCCTCTTCTTGAGTTGCATTGATCAACATTCTCTTCATGTAAGGTTCACTTCTCTGTTGGTTGCCAGAAAGGTGAACCCGGGGCCATCAAACCTGCGGGCAGTAAGTTACCGAAAGCGGATCAGCTTTCATTTCGGGAAAACCATGGTGACATCTGAACTTCATCGCTGTACCTGGTGGTTCGGGAATCGAGTAATCCGTTGACTGTCTCTTTGCACTCCGGCCGGCAGCCTGCGGGCTGCGCCGGGTAGTTTCAAGTAAACCTGACTGCTTTGCCGTTCTGCCGTTGTCGCTGTTTGCGTCGGCAGAGCGTGACTGAATTTGATACGTCCCGGATTCTTCCGGCTGTATTGACTATCCATTCATGACGACCGCCAAGGTCGTCACTCCGTGTAATTGCAACGCCACGTTCAGGCGTTGTTCCTGCTGTTTCCACTATTCAAAATCGTTGTTCAACACTGTCGCGGGCTCGACATCGTCGGCGCCCGAATATCCTTGCTGCGTCGTCACGCTCGCCCCGTCCTTGCTTGTCATTGCGGGTCGGCTGTGCAGATGCTGTCTCGTCGTCATGCCCTGGCGCGTGCCAGTGTGGCTGTCGTTTTGCGAGGCCCGGCGAATATATCAGCAAATACTTTTTAATTCAAACACCTGGCGAGTTTCCTGAAGCCCTTGTTGCGATTGCGTGACAGGCAGGCGTACACTGCCGGCAAGGTGTGGCATTGTTCATGCAGAGGCACAATGATGAGAACGGTGATCTACTGGCGCAGCTCGCCACGTGAAGCGGAGTGCGAGGCGCGCGATGCCCTGACCGGCGTGCCTGGCACGCTTGCCCGGGAGGAGGCGGTGCTGCGTGCGTGGTGTGCTGACCGGGCGCTGACAGCGGTGGAGAGCGTTGTCGATGCCGGCCTGTCACTCAAGCTCGCCTTTGCCGAGCGTGAAGGGGGCGCGCAATTGCTGAACAGTCTGAAAGCGGGCGATCTGCTCCTGGTGCATGCCTTGGAGCGCATCTTCAGCTCCTGCTATGATGCCGCGGCCATTGTGCAGCGGCTGCGCGAACGCGGCGTCGCCCTGCATGTGCATACGCTCGGGGGGGATCTCTGCGCGCCTGACTTCGTTTTTGATGCCGTGACCGCCGCCCGGGTGTTCGCCGCCCTAGAGCGCCGCCGTTCCGTTGAGCGCATTCGCAGCGTCAAGAGCACTCAGCGCAGCAAAGGTCGTTATCTTGGCGGGAGTCGGCCTTTCGGCTACATGATCCATTCCAACGGACGCCTGATCGAGAATCCCATGGAGCAGAAGGTCCTCAAGCGAATCCTGCAGCTGCGCGAGCAGGGCTGGTCCCTGCGTGCCATAGCCGATGCTGTCAGTACCCCGGTTGCCCCCATCAGCTTCAAGACCGTGCAGAGGATCCTGCAACGCCATGTTTAAGCCGGTCGCCCTGTTCATAGGCTTGCGCTACATCCGCACGCGCAAGAAGAGCCAGATCATCTCCTTCGTCTCGATCGTCTCCACCCTCGGAATCACCATCGGCGTGCTGGCGCTGATCGTGGTGACATCCGTCATCAACGGGTCCACCAGCACCATGCGGGACGAGACGCTCAAGGCCGTTCCCCATGCCAGCATCAGCGCTGGCAGCGGCGATTGGCGGGGTTTGCGTGATGCCCTGGCGACACAGTCCGGCATCCTTGGGGCGGCGCCCTATGTCGAGGGAGAGAGCTGGCTGCGCTTTGACGGTGCGGCCGAATTCGTGCAGCTGCGTGGTGTCGACCCCCATCTCGAGGCACAGGTGATGCAGGTGCAGAGCCCGGATCTCGACGCCATGCTGCAGGCACTGGCCGACACGGAGAATGGCATCATCCTGGGTATCCGTCTGGCCAATCGGCTGGGCATCCGCCTGAACGAGGAAGTCACCCTGCTGTCGCTGCCCAGCCTGCTCAATCGAAAGCTGGACGAATCCATGCACTTTCGTGTCGTCGGGGCGGCGGATTTCGGCTTCTACGGCAATGACAACACGGTGATGGTCGACCTGCAGGCGGCGCAGACCCTGTTCGGCCTGGACGCAGGCGGGCAGGACGTGCAGCTGCGGCTGCGTGTCGACGATGTCCTGAACGCCGGGCCGATCGCGGCGAATGCGCTGCAGACACTGCCAGACCCGGCCTTGGCCGCCGGCCGTGCCAGCACCAGCTGGAGTGAGACCCAGGCCAGTCTGTTCGATGCGCTGCGCCTGGAAAAGACCATGACGGGCTTCATGCTGCTGATGATCGTGGTGATCGGCGCCGTCAACATTGTCTCCACGCTGGTGATGGTGGTGGCCGACAAGAGTGCCGATATCGCGATCCTGCGCACCATGGGCGCCAGTCGCGCCACCATCATGAGCATCTTCGTGACGCAAGGCACAACGGTCGGAGTGCTGGGCACGGCCCTGGGTGCGCTCACTGGCGTGCTGTTGGCGCAGAATCTGCCCCAGGTGCTGGGCTGGATCGAGTCCGCGCTGAACGCCACGCTCTCGCCGGATGATGTCTACATGATCAGCTATCTGCGCGCCGAACTGCAAGTCGAGGACGTGGTGCTGACCTGCATCAGCGCCCTCGTCGTGAGCTTTCTGGCAACCCTTTATCCGGCGTACAGGGCCACCCGCATTCAGCCCGCCGAAGTGTTGAGGTATGAATGAGCATGCGTGAAATCCGCCAGTCACCCGTCGCCCAGATGGTGTCGCCCGACATGCAGGAACCCGAACTGATGCTGGAATGTCGGCAGCTGTGCAAGGTCTACACCCAGGGGCCGGAGCGCGTCGAGGTGCTGCGCGACCTGAATCTGCGGGTGTATGCCGGTGAACGGGTGGCCATCGTGGGTGCCTCAGGGTCGGGCAAGACCACACTGCTGAACCTGCTGGGGGGGCTCGATCTGCCCAGTTCCGGCGAGGTCATGATTGCCGGGCTCAATCTGGCCAGTCTCAACGAGGCGCAGCGCGGCCGCATGCGCAATCGCAATCTTGGCTTCGTCTACCAGTTCCATCACCTGCTGGGCGAGTTCAGTGCGCTGGAGAACGTCAGCATGCCGCTCTTGATTGCCGGCAATGATGTGCGTCGTTCGGCGTCGCGTGCGGCTGCCATCCTGGAACGGGTAGGGCTCGGTCACCGGCTGCAGCACAAGCCTTCGGAACTTTCCGGCGGCGAGCGCCAGCGCGTGGCGATTGCGCGGGCCCTGGTGACCGAGCCGCGCTGTGTGCTGCTGGACGAGCCCACCGGCAATCTTGACCGGCACACTGCCCGCGAGATTCATGCCCTGATGGCAGAGCTGAACACGCAGTTGGCCACCAGCTTCGTGGTGGTGACCCATGATGAGGAGTTCGCCCGCTCGCTCGACAGGGTGCTGCTGCTGCGCAACGGTCAGCTGGAAGAACTGGACGCCGCCACCCGGGCAGCCATCGCGGCGCGAGGCCTGTCGGCGAGCCTGGTCGAAGCGCCCGCACAGGACGATGCCCATGGCGAATGAGCCGCGCCAGCTGCCCGCTCTGGCGCCTTACGCCGAGCACTCCTTCGCCGCCTTCATCGCGCTGCGCTATGTCAGCGTCGGGCGCCGCAGCCAGCTGGTCTCGTTCATGTCCGCGCTCACCATCAGCGGGCTGGCCCTGGGCATCGCCATCCTGATCACCGTGCTCTCCGTGATGAATGGTTTCGACCGCGAAGTGCGCGAGAACATTCTGGGCATCCTGCCCCACGCCGTGGTCAAGGCGCTGGAACCTCAGGGGCCACAGCGCTGGCAGGCCATCGAGGAAGTGCTGCGCGCGCATCCCGCCGTACTGGACATGGCGCCGCTGATCGAGGTCACCGGCGTCGTGGCGGCCAATGGCTTCGCCAAGGGCGTGCTGGTGCAGGGCGTCGACCCGCAGGCGGAACAGCGCATCTCCATTCTCGACCGCTTCATGCGCGAGGGCAGCCTGGCCGGATTGGAAGAGGGACGCTTTCGCATCATGCTGGGGGCCACACTGGCCGCCAATCTGGGGGTGGGCATCGGCGACAAGGTCAGCCTGTATTCGCTGGAGGTGTCGGTGAATCCACTGCTGCCGCTGCCGACCCAACGCCAGTTCACCGTGGCCGGCATCTATCGGGTGGGCACCCTGGAGCTGGACAGCGCCATGGCGATGATCACGCTGCAGGACGCGCGCGCCCTGTACCGCCTGCGCGACACCCATACCGGCCTGCGCTTCCAGATCGACGACCTGCTGCAGGTGCGTGCCGTGGCCGCCGAGCTCGGCCCGCAGTTGCCACAGGGCGTGCAGGTCGATACCTGGACGCGCGTTTTCGGCAACATCTACGAGAACATCCAGTTCTCCCGCACGGTGGTCGGCCTGCTGCTGTGGCTGCTGGTGGCGGTGGCGGCCTTCAATCTCGTGGTCAGTCTGATCATGATCGTGCGTGACAAGCGCGGCGACATCGCCATCCTGCGCACCATCGGCGCCAGTCCCGACACGATCCGGCGCATCTTCATGACCCAGGGCTGCCTGGTGGGACTGATCGGAACCGTCATCGGCATCGCCTTCGGCGTGTTCTTCTCGCTGACCGTGGGGGACTTCGCCGCCTGGCTGGAGAATGCCTTCGGCATCACGCTGCTCAGTGCCGAAGTGTATCCGGTGGACTTCCTGCCTTCGGAACTGCGACTTGGCGACATCTTTGGGGTGAGCCTGGGCGTGTTCCTGCTGTCCCTGCTTGCCACCCTTTACCCTGCCTGGCGCGCCTCCCGCGTCCAGCCTGCCGAGGCCCTGCGCCTCGACTGAGGTCACGCGCCTCCGGCCTGCACTGTCTATACTTGGCGGGCGACACTGACGTCGCCCAGAGCCGGATTCCCCATGCGTTCACGGATGATCGCTGCCAGCCTCGGCATCGCCCTGGTGGCCTTGCTGCCAGTCTTGCCCGCCATTCCCCTGTGGCTGTCCGCGCCAGCACTGCCGCTCCTGCTGTGGCGCGGCTGGTGCGGGCGTGGTCTGCCTGCGCTCGGGGCTGCGTTGTTGTGTGGTCTGTTGTGGGGGCTGATCAGCAGCCAGCTGCGGCTGCAGGAATTGCTGCCCGAGGCGCTGGAGGGACGCGATTTCTGGGTGACCGGCCTGGTCACCGGTCTGCCGCAGCGCAATGAGCGGGCCCAGCAGATCCAGTTCCGGGTGGAACACAGTTGTTTCGATCTTCTGCCGACGGATTGTCCTGCCCATGTCGCGCTGTTTCGCGACCGCCACATCCTGCTCAACTACTACGGGCCGCTGACGCTTGAGCCCGGACAGCGCTGGTTCTGGCGGGTGCGTCTGAGCCGGCCGCGCGGCTTCGCCAATCCCGGGGGCTTTGACCACGAGGCCTGGCTGGTGCAGCAGGGCGTCGCGGCGCGCGGCTATGTGCGGGACACGGCCTTCAATGTCCGTCTCGAGGATGGCGGCGCCTGGCTCTCGCGACTGCGCCATGGCCTGCGCGAAAGGCTGCTGCAAGCGCTCGAGGGGCGCTCGCAGGCGGGCAACATCCTGGCCCTGGTGCTGGGGGAACGCGACCTGGTGAGCAGTGAGGACTGGGAGCTCTTCACGCAGACGGGCACCAATCACCTCATCGTCATTTCCGGTCTGCATGTGGGCTTCATCGCCTGGCTGTGCGCGCTGATGACAGGCTGGGGCGTGCGTCTGTGGCCTGCTGCCTTGCTGCGGCTGCCCGCGCAGCAGTGGGGGAATCTCGCGGCCATCGTCGGAGCCCTCAGCTACAGTCTGCTGGCGGGACTCTCCGTGCCGACACAGCGCGCCTGCCTGATGGTGGTGGTGTTCGCCGCAGCGCAGCTGGCGGCCCGGCGTCTGCCGCACTCCTTCAGTTACTGCCTTGCCCTTTTGCTGGTGTTGCTGGTGAATCCGCTGAGTGTGACGGGCGCGGGTTTCTGGCTGTCCTTCGGCGCGGTCGGCACCTTGCTGTTCGCGTTTGGCGGCTGGCGACGCCTGCGTCACAGGGCTGGCGCGGTGCCTGCGGCCAGGCGCCACTGGCGTCGTGTGGACTGGTCGACCACGTGGCAGCGCTGGGGTCAGCCCCAATGGGTCATCTTCGTGGGCATGCTGCTGCCGCTCAGTGTATGGATGCAGCAGCTCTCATTGCTGGCGCCACTGGCGAATGTGCTGGCCATTCCGCTGGTCAGCCTGCTGGTGGTGCCCTTGTGCCTGCTCGGGTCGGCCTTGCTGCTGTTCTGGCCGGCGGGCGGCACGTGGCTGCTGCAACACGCAGACGCGTTGCTGGTGTTGCTCGGCAAGGGATTGCAGGCTGTGACCGCGCTGCCCTTCCCGGCCCTTTGGCAGGTCGCCGACCTCACGCTGCTGGAGGGCCTGCTGGCGCTGGCAGGCAGCGTGCTGCTGCTGATGCCGCGCGGCTGGCCCCGGCGCTGGCTCGGCGCGGTGATGATGCTGCCCATGCTCCTGCCTGGCGTGTCAGAGCTGCCACGCGGGCAGGCGCATGTCACTCTGCTGGATGTGGGGCAGGGGCTGGCCGTTGTCGTGCGCACGTCGCAGCACACGCTGCTCTACGATGCCGGCCCGCGCTTCAGTGAGCGCTTCGACGCCGGCGCGGGCATTGTGTTGCCTTATCTGCGCCATGCCGGCGTGCGGCGGCTCGACAAGGTGCTCATCAGTCATGGCGACAATGACCATGCTGGTGGTCTGGCGTCCCTGCTGCAGGGCGTCGAGATCGCGCGGGTCCTCACCGGGGAGATGCCTGACGCCGCCCCGCTGTCCACCCTGGCGGCAGTGCAGGTGCCGGCTGCGCCCTGTGCGCTCGGCCAGGCCTGGCAGTGGGACGGGGTGAATTTCGCCGTCCTCTGGCCGCCAGCGGGAGAGCATGCCGCCGGCAATGACAGCTCCTGCGTGCTGCGGATCGAGGCAGGCGGGCGCTCTTTGCTGCTCACCGGTGACATCGAGCGTCGGGCCGAGGCAGCACTGCTGCGCGCCGATGCCGATGCCCTGCGCAGTGACTGGCTGCTGGTGCCGCACCATGGCAGCCAGACCTCGTCCAGCGCGGGTTTTCTGGCGGCCGTCGATCCGTGCTGTGCATTGGTGTCAGCCGGTTACCGCAATCAGTTCCGTCACCCGGCACCCGCTGTGGCGGCGCGTTATCACGCACGCGGCATCCAACTCTGGAACACGGCCCTGCGCGGGGCCCTGCAGCTGTGTCTGGGGGGCGGGGAGGGGTGCCAGGAGGCACCGCACGCCTGGCGCGAGAGCCGGCGGCACTGGTGGCAGGCGTCACTCTCGCAGGCGTCCAGAGTGCTGCACGGCGAGCTGCCTGCCGCCCCGCAGCCCTTGTGAATCAAGGGCTGGAGGGCTGTTCAAGCCACACTCACAGGCCCTTGGAGGTCTGTGGTAGAGTACGCGCCATCACGCCCGGAGGTTCCCAGTGGTAGAAATCGTCAAAGCCGGTGGCTGGCTGATGCTGCCGATCATCCTGTGTTCCATAGTCGCCATTGCCATCATCATCGAGCGCTTCTGGACACTGAGCGCCGCCCGCATCGCTCCTCGCTACACCCTCGGTCAGGTCTGGACCTGGATCAAGAACAACGAACTGGACAGCGCCCATCTGCGCGAACTGCGCCTGGCCTCGCCACTGGGGCAGATCCTGGCGGCAGGGCTGGTGAACTCCAAGTATGGCCGCGCCGCCATGACAGTCAGCATCGAGCAGGCCGCCAGCCAGGTGATTCACGATCTGGAACGCTACCTGAGCACCCTGGGCACCATCGCCGCGATCACGCCGCTGCTGGGCTTGCTGGGCACGGTCATCGGCATGATCGACGTGTTCACCCAGATCATGGTGCAGGGCACCGGCAACGCCAACGCCTTGGCCGGCGGCATCTCCCAGGCCCTGATCACCACTGCGGCGGGCCTGTCCGTCGCCATTCCCACCTTCATGTTCCACCGCATGTTCATGCGTCGGGTCGATACCCTGGTGATGAACCTGGAGCAGGAGTCCATCAAGCTGGTGGACGCGCTGCACAGTGATCGCCGGGTGGACATCAAGGAGATCGGCAACCCGTGAAGTTCCAGCGCCGCATCCAGGAAGAGCTGTCGATCAATCTGACGCCGCTGATCGATGTGGTCTTTCTGTTGCTGATCTTCTTCATGGTCTCCACCACCTTCACACGGGAGACCCGCCTGGCGGTGAACCTGCCGGAGGCGGATGGCGAACCGGCGCCCGACGTGGAGCAGGTCATCGAGATCTCGGTGAGCCAGAGCGGCGCCTATGCGATTGACGGGCGCACCCTCGTGAACGCGGAACTGAGCACCCTGATGCAGGGATTGGAAGAGGTGTCGCGTGGTGACCGCACGGTGGCACTGATCCTGATTGCCGATGCCGACGCCACGCATCAGTCCGTCGTCACGGCCATGGATGCGATCGGCCAGTCGGGTTTCAGCCGGCTCAGCATCGCGACCCGCAAACCCACGGAAGAGAACTGACGCCACGCCATGACGCACACTGCCCACCACACGCCTGCCAAGGGCTGGCACGTCTACAAGCGGCTGCTGGCCTACGTGAAGCCGCATCGCGGACTGTTCGTGATCAGTGTCATCGGTTACATCATTTTCTCCATCACCGGCGTGGCCACCGCCGAATGGCTGGGCTGGACGGTCGATCAGGTGACCGCGCAGAACTCCGACGCCCGTATCCTGAGCCCCATCCTCTGCGTGGTGATCGTGCTGGTGCGCGGCATTGGCGGCTTCATGGGCGGCTACACGCTGGAGTACATTTCCAACAGCATCATTCACACCCTGCGCTGCGAGATCATGGACAGGCTGCTGGTGCTGCCCATGCGCTACTACGACAACAGCACGGCCGGGCGCCTGGTCTCCAAGGTCACCTACGACGTGCAGCAGATCAGCGGCGCGGCCACCAATGCCGTCACCGTGATCTTCCGCGAAGGTCTCACCGTGATCGGCCTGCTGATCTCCCTGTTCTGGAGCAACTGGCGTCTGAGTCTGGTGTTCCTGCTGGTGGCGCCCTGCGTGGCCATCGTGGTGGGGGCGGCCTCCAGCAAGTTCCGCAAGTACAGCCGCCAGATGCAGAACTCCATGGGCGATGTCACCCAGATCACCAATGAATCCATCAAGGGCCAGAAGGTGGTGCGCAGCTTCAACGGCCGCCGCTTCGTGATGAGTCGCTTCGAGAAGGCCAGCGAGCGCAATCGCCGGCAGAACATGAAGATGGTGGGCACGCAGTCCATCGCCATTCCGGTGATCCAGTTGCTGGTGAGCATCGCGATGGCCGTGCTGATCTGGTTCGCCATGTCCCCGGAGTATCTCGCGGATGCCACTGCTGGAGACTTCGTGGCGTTCCTGACCGTCGCCGGCCTGCTGGCCAAGCCCATCCGTCAGCTCTCCCAGGTCAACTCCGTGGTGCAGCGTGGTATTTCCGCCGCCGAAAGCATCTTCTCGCTGCTGGATGAAACTGGCGAGAAGGACACCGGCAGGCACGAAGTGGCTCGCGTGCGCGGCGAAGTCGAGTTCAAGGACGTCAGCTTCCAGTACAAGGCCAGCGAGCGTCCGCCCGAGGCCGAAGAAGGCGAAGGCAGCGACGTGGACGAGCCCGTGCTGGCCAATGTCTCGCTGCGCGTGAAGCCAGGCCAGAGCGTGGCGCTGGTGGGCAAGTCGGGCAGTGGCAAGACCACGCTGGTGAACCTGTTGCCGCGCTTCTATGACGTGGAGTCCGGCAGCATTCTGATCGACGGAATTCCCACGCGTGACTACACGCTGGAGAACCTGCGCCAGCAGATCGCCGTGGTGAGTCAGGACGTGGTGCTGTTCGAGGGCACCATCGCGCAGAACATCGCCTACGGCGACGAGGGCAGCATCAGCGACGAGCAGATCATCGAGGTGGCCCGCAGCGCCCACGCCATGGAGTTCATCAACAAGCTGGAACACGGCATTCACAGCATCGTCGGCGATGCCGGACTGATGCTCTCGGGCGGTCAGCGCCAGCGCGTCGCCATCGCGCGGGCCTTCCTCAAGGATGCGCCCATCCTGATTCTGGACGAGGCCACCTCGGCACTGGATTCGGAATCCGAACAGCACATCCAGCAGGCGCTGAGCACCCTGATGAAAGGGCGCACCACCTTCGTCATCGCCCACCGGCTCTCCACCATCGAGAACGCCGACCTCATCGTGGTCATGGACAAGGGGCGCATCGTCGAGACCGGCACGCACCAGGAACTGATCGCGGCCGGTGGCAAGTACGCTGCGCTGCACCGCATCCAGTTCTCCGATCTTCCCGCAGGCGAGTGATGCGCCTCGTCGATGCCTGGTATGACCCGTCCGGACGCACCCGTCCGTGGTTGTGGCTGCTGTGGCCGCTGTCCTTGCTGCTGACCGCGCTGGGCGCCGCGCGGCGTCGTGTTCTGGAACGCCGGCGTGGCAACGGTGAGGGGCTGCCGCCGGTGGTGGTGATCGGCAACATCACGCTGGGCGGCACGGGCAAGACGCCGCTGTTGATCGCCCTGGCCCGGTTGCTGCACGCGCATGGCCTGCGCCCTGGCATCGTCAGTCGAGGTTACGGTGGCGACGGTCAGCCGGCCTTCGTCACGGCCGAATCCCTGCCGCAGCAGGTAGGCGACGAACCCGTCCTGATCCAGCGGCAGACGGGCTGTCCGGTGCGCGTGGATGCCGACCGCCTGCGCGCGGTGCAGACGCTGGCCGCAGCGCATCTCTGCGATGTGATCCTGAGTGACGATGGCCTGCAGCATCACGCCATGCCGCGCGCGCTCGAACTCGTGGTGATCGACGGCGCACGGCTGCTGGGCAACGGGCATTGCCTGCCGGCAGGTCCGCTGCGTGAGCCGGCCTCGCGACTGCGCGAAGTGGACTGGCTGGTCATCAATGGCGGGGCCGAGGATGCGCTGGCGCAACTGCGTGTGCGCGCGGGCCTGAACGCAGGGAAGCCCCCGGCCACGGCCATGCGCCTGCAGCCGTGTGCCTGGGTGAATGTGCGCAGCGGCCAGCGCGTGGCGCTGACCGATCTGCCACTGACGCCGGACAGAGCGCTGCACGCGGTGGCGGGCATCGGCAATCCGGGGCGCTTCTTTGACACGCTGCGCGCGCTCGGTCTGGCACCGCAGTGCCACGCCTTCGCCGATCATCATCGCTTCTCGGCGGCCGATCTGCCCTTCGCGCAGGACGCCACGGTATTGATGACCAGCAAGGATGCTGTCAAGTGCGAGGCCTTTGCCGGGCCGCACTGCTGGTCTCTGGAAGTGGAGGCGCAACTGGCGCCGGAATTCGCAAGCGCACTGCTGACGGCAGTGCAGGGGCTGGTGCAGGCGCGAGCCGCCACCGGCACGACACGCAATTGAATGAGGAGTCTGCAATGGATCAGAAACTGCTGGCCATCCTGGCCTGCCCGCTGTGCAAGGGGCCACTGAAATTCGATCGTCAGGCGGCGGAGCTGCTGTGCTACGCCGATGCGCTGGCGTTCCCGGTGCGTGACGGCATCCCCGTGATGCTGGAGAACGAGGCGCGTGCCCTGACACTGGAAGAGCGGGAGAACCGCTGATGAGCTTCATCGTCGTGATTCCCGCGCGCTTCGCGGCCACGCGACTGCCGGGCAAGCCGCTGCTGGACATCGCCGGCAAGCCGATGCTGCAGCACGTCTACGAGCGTGCCCTGGGCAGTGCGGCGCAGGCCGTGTGGATCGCCACCGACGACGAGCGCATCCAGGAGGCCGCGTTGCGTTTCACGCCGAACGTGTGCATGACCAGTGCCACGCATCAGTCCGGCACCGATCGCATCCAGGAAGTGGCCGCTCGACTCGGGCTGGCGCAGGACGCCATCGTGGTGAACGTGCAGGGCGATGAGCCACTGATACCACCCGGTGCCATCAATCAGGTGGCGCACAATCTGCAGCAGCACCCCTCGGCAGGCATCGCCTCGCTCTATGAAGAGATCGAACACGACGCGGAGTTCCAGAACCCCAACGCCGTGAAGGTGGTGACGGACTTGCAGGGCTATGCGCTGTATTTCAGTCGCTCGCCGATCCCCTGGCGCAATCCGGCGCTCAGCGCGCCTGCCGTGCCCGCCAAGCGCCACATCGGCATCTACGCCTATCGCGTGGCCACGCTCAATCACTTCATCGGCTGGCCGCAGGCGCCGCTGGAGATCGGCGAGCGTCTGGAGCAGCTGCGTGCCATGAGTCACGGCGTGCGCATCCACATGGACAAGGCGGCCGAACGCATCCCCGCCGGGGTCGACACGCCCGAGGACCTCGAGGCCGTGCGTGCTTTCCTGCGAGCGCCGGCATGACAGCGCCGGTGCGTGTGCTCATGGTTTGTCTGGGCAATATCTGCCGCTCGCCGACCGCCCACATCGTTTTTGCCCAGCGCGTGGCCGAGGCCGGCCTGCAGGCGCGGGTGCTGGTGGATTCCGCTGGCACCGGCGACTGGCACATCGGTCACGCGCCCGATGCGCGGTCGCGTGCGGCAGCGGCACAGCGCGGCTATGACATGAGTGCGCTGCGGGCGCGTCAGGTCCAGGCGCGGGACTTCCACGAATTCGATCTGCTGCTGGCGATGGACGAGAACAATCTGCGCGATCTGCAGCGACTCGCACCGCCGGAGCACCGCCACAAGCTGCGCCTGTTCATGGACTTCGCCGAGCAGGATGAGCGCAGTGTGCCCGACCCTTACTATGGCGAGGCGCAGGACTTCCAGCGCGTGCTCGATCTGGTCGAAACCGCCGCCGACGGCTTGCTGCGGCACTTGCGTCAGCAACTGCGGGAGTAGGGGATGCAGCAGCACGTCGATTTGCAAGCCCTCAACACCTTTGGTCTGCCGGCCCGGGCACGCTGGTACTGCGCCGTCGAGTCTCTTGCCACGCTGGAAGAGGCGCTGCAGTTCGCCCAGGACCGGGCCCTGCCCGTGCTCGTGCTGGGGGGCGGCAGCAATGTGCTGCTGCGCGAGGATTTCCCCGGGCTTGTGCTGCACATGCAGCTGCGTGGTGTGCAACTTCTGACGGACGATGGCGACACGGTGCGTGTGCAGGCCGCCTGCGGGGAGAACTGGCATGAGTTCGTCAGCACGTGTCTGGTTCGTGGCTGGTATGGGCTGGAGAATCTGGCCCTGATTCCCGGCAGCGTGGGTGCGGCGCCTATCCAGAACATCGGCGCCTATGGTGTGGAGGCGGGCGAGCGCATCGAGTCTGTGCAGGTGTGGAATCGTGACTCGGCGACTGTCGAGTGGATCGCGGCCGCCGACTGCGGCTTCGGCTACCGGGACAGTGTCTTCAAACGGCAATACCGCGACAGCAGAATCATCCTGCAGGTGGTGTTCCGCCTGCAGCGCAGCGCGACGGTGAACCTGAGTTACAGCGCGCTGGCCCAGGCGCTCGCCGGGCAGCAGCCGGTGACACCGCAGGCCGTGTTCGACGCCGTCTGCGGCATCCGCCGCAGTCGACTGCCCGATCCGGCGCAGCTGGGCAATGCCGGCAGTTTCTTCAAGAATCCCGTCATTTCCGCCGCGCTGCACCGTGAGTTGCAGCAGCGTTTCGGGGATGTGCCGGGGCATGTCGTGCCGGGGGAAGAGCCCCTGGTGAAGGTGCCGGCCGCCTGGTTGATCGAGCGTGCGGGCTGGAAAGGGCGTCGCCACGGTCAGGCAGGAGTCTACGAGAAACAGGCTCTCGTCCTGGTGAATCATGGCGTGGCGACTTCCGGGGAGATCGTCGATCTGGCGCTGGCCATCATCGCGGATGTACGGCAGCAGTTTGGCATCGCCCTGGAGCCTGAAGTGCAGTGGGTGCCGGCGCAGCAGGGCGCAGATGCCCGTGGATGCTGAGCTGCAGGCGACTTGTCGATGTACTTGCCTGCACAGCTGTGTTAAAAATCGAGCCGAGGCCTTCCATGACGACATCCCCTGCCAGTGACAACCAGATCCGCGTGCTGCTGATTGATGACTATCAGCTCTTGCGCCATGGGCTTGCCATGCTCATCGACAAAGAGCCGGGCATGAAGGTGGTGGGCGAGGTCGACAGCGTGGAGGATGCCTTGCCACTGCTGGGCGAACTGCAGGTCGAGATCGTCGTGCTGCATCTGAAGTCGGCAGGCCTGGCCGGGCTCGACATGACTCAGCGTCTGCTGCGCGCCGCCCCCCGGCTGCGTGTCGTCGTCATGATTCCCTTGGGCCTGGATGTCCAGCCGGCCCGCATGCTGCGCGCCGGGGCGAGTGCCTATGTCACGCCCTGCATCACCGAAGCGGAGATGCTCTGGACGCTGCATCTGGTGCACAGCGGCCAGCGCAGCATCAGTCCGCGCATTGCGGCCCACTTCGAACGCCTGTCCGAGCTGGAACAGGCAGTGTCGCCTTTCGACCAGCTCTCTGAACGCGAGCTGCATATTGCACTCATGCTCGTGGATCACCAGACGGTGAACCAGATCGCAAGGCATCTGGGCATCAGTCACAAGACGGTGTACAGCTACCGCTACCGCATCTTCTCGAAGCTGCAATTGGGCAGTGACGTGGAGCTGACCATTCTGGCGGTCAAGCACGGACTTACCGATGTCCACGGTCACAGTGCACCCCGCTAGTGCCCCCTTCGATGCCAAGGCCACCATTGCCAGCCTGACGACGCGTCCCGGCGTCTATCGCATGCTGGATGCGTCAGGCGGCATTCTTTACGTGGGCAAGGCGCGCAACTTGCGCAAGCGTGTCAGCAATTATTTCCGTGCCTCGGGGCTCGATGCCAAGACCATGGCCCTGGTGGCACGCATCTGCAACATCGAAGTCACCATCACGCGCAACGAAACCGAAGCGCTGCTGCTGGAACAGACCCTCATCAAGCAGCATCGACCGCCTTACAACATCGAGCTGCGCGACGACAAGTCCTACCCGTATATCATGCTGACCAGTCGTGACACCTACCCGCGGCTGGCCTTTCACCGTGGCGCAAAGCGCCAGGACGCCCGCTATTTCGGGCCGTATCCCAGTGCGAGTTCCGTGCGCGAGAGTCTGGCCATCCTGCAGAAGGTGTTTCGTCTGCGTCAGTGTGAGGACAGCTATTTCCGCAATCGTACGCGCGCCTGCCTGCAGCATCAGATCGGGCGTTGCACGGCCCCGTGTGTGGGGCTCATCTCGCCCGAGGACTACGCGCGGGATGTGCATTTTTCCGAGCTGTTTCTCAACGGCCGCAGTGATCAGCTGATCCGCGAGCTGACCACGCGCATGGAAGAGGAATCGGCGCAACTTCAGTTCGAGCGGGCGGCCACCATTCGCGATCAGATCATCGACCTGCGCCGCATTCACGAGCAGCAGTATGTGGAAGATCAGAGCGGCGATGCCGACGTGCTCGCCGCGTCCCTGCAGGGCGCCTTCGCCAGCGTGCATCTGGTGGTGATCCGTGGCGGCCGTCTGATCGGCAGCAAGAGTTTCTTTCCGCGCGATCGTCTGGCCGAGGACGAAGGGTCCCTGCTGGCCGCGTTCATCGCGCAGTATTACGTGAAGGAAGACAACGCGGCGGGGATTCCCCGCGAGCTGATCATCGCGCCGGCCATTCCCGAGCCTGGCCCGCTGGCCGAGGCACTGAGTTTCTGTGCGGGCAGGGCGGTGAAGATCAGTGCCAGCGTGCGCGGACACCGTGCCAGGTGGCTCGCAATGGCGGTGGCCAATGCGCAGCAGAGTCTGCAGAGTTTCGTCAGCAACAAGCAGAACGTTCAGCAGCGCTTCGAACAGCTGCGCGTGGCGCTGGATCTCGAGGCCGTGCCGCAGCGCATCGAGTGCTTCGACATCAGTCACACGGGGGGCGAGAGTCCCGTGGCGTCCTGCGTGGTGTTCGATGGCAACGGGCCGTTGAAAACGGACTATCGCCGCTTCAACATCGAGGGCATCACCGGCGGCGACGACTACGCCGCCATGGAGCAGGCCCTGACCCGGCGTTACACGCGTGTGGCCCGCGAGGCCGAGGAGGCCGTGGACGGTGGCAAGGTGCCCGACATCCTGCTGATCGACGGCGGCAAGGGACAGCTGGCCCAGGCGCGGCGCGTGCTGGACGAATGCCAGCTCGACAGCGTGCAGCTGATCGGCATTGCCAAGGGCATCAGCCGCAGGGCAGGGCAGGAGACGCTGTTTCTTTCCCGGGGCGAGCAGTTCCACGAGATCGTGCTGCCGCCCGAATCCTCGGCGCTGCATCTGCTGCAGCAGATCCGCGACGAAGCCCACCGCTTTGCCATCACGGGACACCGGCAGCGCCGGGCCCGCACGCGCAATCAGTCCGTGCTGGAGCAGATTCCTGGCCTGGGCCCCAAGCGTCGACGCGAATTGCTCAAGCACTTTGGTGGCCAGCAGGAAGTGCTGCGCGCCAGCGAGGAACAGCTCGCTCAGGTGACGGGCATCAGCAGCAAACTCGCCGCGGAGATTTATGCCTGGCTGCATAATGAGTAGAATGCCGGCCACCATCCTGGAAGCGCCCGGCCTTGCCGCCGCGTTTTCGCAAGAGCCCATGTCATGAACATTGCCAATCTCGTCACCGTCTCGCGCATCATGATGATCCCCTTCGTGATCCTGCTGCATTATTCGGGGCTGCCTTACAGCAATCTGCTGGCCGGTGGGCTGTTCGCGATCGCGAGCCTCACGGACTGGCTCGATGGCTATCTGGCAAGAAAACTCAAGCAGACCTCGGCCTTTGGTGCCTTTCTCGACCCGGTGGCCGACAAGCTGCTGGTGGTGGCGGCGCTGGTGCTGCTTGTCGCCAACTACCCGGCGATCTGGTTCGTGCTGCCGGTGGCCATCATCATTGCGCGTGAAGTGTTTGTCTCGGCGCTGCGTGAATGGATGGCCAATTGCAATCAGCGCGACCTGGTGAAGGTGGGCTACATCGGCAAGGTCAAGACCACGGTGCAGATGATCGGCATCACGATTCTCATCGGGGTGGACGCGCAGACACCGGCCATTTTCTCGCAGCTCGGCATCGTGCTGGTGTATGCCTCGGCGGTCTTCAGTCTGTGGTCCATGATCCTGTATTTGCGGGCCGCATTGCCCACCTTGCGGGCCTGAAAAAGGGCAGAAGAAATACACGTTTCGGGCGCTTGACATAGATTTTCATCTGATTACAATGGGCGCCTCTTTCAGCTGTGGCGCTCAGGAACATCGAGCGATGGCACTGCAAAACGCTGAAGGAATCGGTTGCAGCAAGGCTTTCGCAACCGGGTCAGACTGAAACAAATGCGGGAATAGCTCAGTTGGTAGAGCACGACCTTGCCAAGGTCGGGGTCGCGAGTTCGAGTCTCGTTTCCCGCTCCAGTTTCACGTCTCACGTCTCTCTTCCGGCCCTCTGACTCACGTCGGCCAGTACAGCTGAAGTCTGGCTGCGCAACACAAGAGTTGACCTTTGGCTGGGTGGCAGAGTGGTCATGCAGCGGACTGCAACTCCGCGTACGCCGGTTCGATTCCGACCCCAGCCTCCACTTCTCTCTTCGCGATCTTGACCGACAATCTCACAATGCCCTGTGCCGCAACGCCTTGCGCGCCTGCTTCATGCTTCGGGCAAAGTTCGTAGGAATCCCTCGGCCGTTGCTTTACAATCCGGCCCCGCGTGTTTCTCTCAGCCCCTCCTTCCTGCCCGGGTGGCGAAATTGGTAGACGCAAGGGACTTAAAATCCCTCGACCGAAAGGTCGTACCGGTTCGATTCCGGTTCCGGGCACCAGTACCATTTCCCGATCGCGGAATGTCCGGAGTGCATTCCATTTTCCATTTGAATTCGAGTTCTACATTGCTTGATTCGTGGCATACCTCCATTCCCCACCTTGATCCAGCGTAAACTTTCCGCAGATTTTTCCGCTATCCCACCGACCTTGGTGCCAGATCAAGGTTTTCGCCTGCGCCGCGCTCTACCTTCTGCCCACCTCAAGATGAATTTATTCCAACAAGGGAGAGAATAATGATGTTTCCATCAAGGGCATTGAGCAGAGCAATCATGGGCGCAGGACTGGTGCTGGCCACGGTGCCGGCACTGGCGATCGAGGAAGGCGACATGATCGTGCGCGTGGGCGCCACCAGTGTGCAGCCTGCAGAGTCGAGCAGCGTGATCACCACGGCGGCCACCGGTCCGCTGGCCGGCACGGCGGCGGGGGTGGGCAACAGCACCCAGCTGGGCCTGAATCTGGTGTACATGCTGTCGGACAATCTGGGCGTCGAGGTGCTCGCGGCCACGCCTTTCGAACATGACCTGAGCGTGAGCGGCCTGAGCCGCTATGGTTTCCGCACCACCGATCTTGGTTCCACCAAGCATCTGCCGCCCACGGTCAGCGCGCTGTATTACTTTGGCGCCAGCAGTGATGCGGTGCGGCCCTATGTCGGGCTGGGCGTCAATTACACCTTTTTCTTCCAGGAAGATCTGAGCAGCTCGGCCAAGACGGAACTGGCGGGCACCGGCCTGTCGCTGGACGATTCCTGGGGCCTCTCCACCCGTGCCGGCGTGGACTGGGAACTGGGCAATGACTGGCTGGTGAATGCCTCGCTGTGGCGCATCGACATCGACACCACGGCCACCCTGGGCTCGGCCCTGGGTCGGGTGCGAGCCGATGTGGATCTGGACCCGTGGGTCTACATGGTGTCGGTCGGCTACAAGTTCTGAGCCTGACCGGGCGGGTGCCGGAACGCACAGCTTCCTGTGCTTCCGGCATTCCCTGTATGCTGCGGTGTCTGCTCAATGATTGAGCAGCTCTATGCCGCCTCCGCGCGGCGCCGTGGTGACCGTGGCCGAGATTCAGTCGCTCTACATCGTCAACATGCTGGTGGGCATCACGCTCGCCGCCTGCCTGGCCTTCGTGGCAGGGCGGCGCGACCGTGAGCTGGGCCTCTGGGCGCTCGCCTTCGCGCTGTATCCTCTGGGTTTTCTCTTCTTCGGTCTGCGTGGCCAGATTCCCGATCTGCTCTCGATTGCCGGTGGCAATGGCACGCTGGCGCTGATGTTCGCGCTGTTCACGGAAGGGCTGTGTCGACTGCACCGTTTGCGGGTGTCGCGCCTGCTGATCTGGGGGCCGCCGCCGTTTGCCGTGCTGGGCTTCGTGCTCTTGCAGGATGATCTGGCGGCACGCGTGGTGCACGGGGCCATCACCAGTTCCTATCACGCCGTGCTGATCGCCTTCGTGGTCACTTGCGGCCTGCGGCGCAACCGGGGCAGCGGCAGCTGGATCATCTTCGTGGCCATCATGACGTCCTCCCTGGTGTTCCTGGTGCGCGCCGTGTCGCTGTTCGCCGGCTGGAGCAGCGGCCTGGATTTCCTCACGCCCGGGCTGGCGCAGACGGTGTATTTCTCGCTGGGCATGATGTGCCTGATCATGTTCGCCATCGGCCTGCTGGTGACCTACAAGGAGCGCGCCGAGGCCGAGGCCCTGCGCTTGGCGCAGCATGATCCGCTGACCCAGCTGGCCAATCGTCGGGTGCTGCAGGAACGGCTGCAGCAGGCCCTGGAGCGCAGTCGGCGCAGCGGCCTGCACGGCGCGCTGCTGGTGCTCGACCTGGACCTGTTCAAGCAGCTCAATGATGCCCATGGCCACGCCATGGGAGATCAACTGCTGATCGAGGTGGCCTACCGCCTGAAGGACGCCGTGACGCAAGACGACACGGTGGTGCGCCTGGGGGGCGACGAATTCGTGCTGCTCATCGAGGCTCTGGAGGCTGACGAGGCCTTGGCCCGCTCGCGGGCACGCAGCATCGCGCACCGGGTGCAGGAAGCGCTGACCGTGCCTTACCCACTGGAGACCTTGGATGCACGCGGTCTGGCGCATCGCCTGCAGCACACGCTCACGGTGAGCATTGGTGTGAGCGTGTTCCTGGGCGAACGGCTCAGCCGCGAGGCGCTGTTTCGCCAGGCCGATGCGGCGCTCTACAAGGCCAAGCATGCCGGCCGCAACGCCGTGGAGCTGCACGAGACTTGAACCAGTGGCTGGCAGAACGCCGGCAATCGCTTATCATCGGCGCCATCACGCTGGCGGAAGGGGGCACGTCTGCTTCTTGTCGCACCGCCGGCCTAGCCGAGGGCTTCCTCCTTGACCGATGTCCAGACCCTGTTTCTGGTCAACATGATCGTCGGCGCCGTGCTGGCGTCCTGCATCGCCCTGGTGGGCTGGGGGCAGGACCGTGCGCTGCTGCGCTGGGCGCTGGCCTTCTCCCTGCATACCGTGACCTATCTGCTGCTGGCGCTGCGTGGCGTGGTGCCGGACTTTCTCAGCATCGTGGTGGCGAACACGCTGACGGCCGGCATGCTGGCGCTGTTCACCGAGGAGTTGCTGCGCTTTCAGCAGCGGCAGTGGAACCGTGTGCTGCTGTGGGCGCCCGTGGCCGTGTTGTTCCTGAGTTTTCTCGCGCTGATGGATGCCTTCGTGGCCCGGGTGGCCGTGAGTTCCGTCGTGTTCTCGGGGCAGGCCGCGCTCATCATCGCCACCCTCCTGCAGGGCTTTGCCAGCAACGTCGGGCGTGGCAAGTGGATCGTGGTGGTGGCGGCGCTCATCAGCATCGTGCTGTTCCTGCAGCGCGGACTCAATGCGTTGATCGGCGATGCCTCGCTGGTGAACCTGCAAGCGTCTTCGACCATGCAGACCATCACCTTCATGGGCTCGGCCATGGCGCTGGTGATGTTCGCCATCGGCCTGCTGGTCATGTACAAGGAGCGCGCCGAGCATCACAGCCACACCATGGCCCTGCACGATCCGCTGACCCAGCTGGGCAATCGCCGGCTGCTTAAGGAACGGTTGCAGGCTGCCTTCCAGAACAGCGCCCTGCATCGACGCTTCGGTGGCAAGCTGCTGCTGGATCTGGACCGCTTCAAGGCGCTCAATGACGGCCACGGCCACACGGTGGGCGATCAACTGCTGGTGGAGACGGCGCGCCGGCTGCGCGACTGCGTCAACGAGGACGACACCGTGGTGCGTCTGGGGGGCGATGAATTCGTGGTGCTGCTTGAGGGCCTGGATGTGCACAAGGACAAGGCGCTGGAGAAGGCCGCGGTGGTGGCGCAGCGGATTCGCGCCGCACTGGCCAGACCCTACGAACTGTCGCTGGCACAGCGGGGAGAGCGCCTGCATTACGAGGCATCCTGCAGCATCGGTGTGGCCCTGTTCGTCGGGCAGGCCATCGATGCCGAGGAGTTGTTCCGCCGCGCCGATGCCGCCATGTACCGTGCCAAGCAGCAGAACAGCGGCGGCATTCATCTGCACGATGCCGTCGACGACAGAGCGAGCCCCGCTCCCAGTGCCTGAGGTGCCCATGAGCCAGTCCAGTGACAGCCGAAGCAAGACCGACCGCGTGCTGCAGGCGCAGCGCGAGTACATGGAAAAGCGCGAGAAGGGCTATCGCGAGCAGGCCCTGAAGCTCTATCCGTGGATCTGCGGCCGCTGTGCCCGGGAGTTCACCCGCGCCAACCTGAGCGAATTGACGGTGCATCACGTGAATCACAATCACGATGACAACCCGGCCGATGGCAGCAACTGGGAACTGCTGTGCCTTTACTGCCACGACGAGGAGCACAGCAAGTTCGAGAATTTCGTGCGCTACGGCAGCAGCAGCGGCACGAGCACGCGGCCCGCTGCCACCCATTCGCCCTTTGCCGGCCTGCGCGAGGCGCTGGCCCGCGGCAAGGACGAACCGCACTCCTGACAGGGCGGCGGGTGGCCGTGCCGGAGCAGGCCGGGCATAATGACCGCCGTTGCCGCCTTGCGCGAGGACATCATGTCGATCGAAACCTGGGAATTGCTGAGCTATGTGGTCACCGTGATCGGTCTGCCGCTGGCCATCTTCGTGTTCATCTTCGAACAGCACAAGGAGCGTGAGAACGAGGAAGAAGAGGTCTACCAGCTGTTGTCGGACAACTACCAGGACTTCCTCAAGGTGGCGCTGGAGAATCCCGATCTGCGCCTGTTCTCGGTGGAATCCACCGCGCTGAACGAAGAGCAGCAGGAACGCCAGCTCATCATCTTCGCCATGCTCACCTCGCTGTTCGAGCGCGCCTATCTGCTGCTGTATGAGGACGACATGGCACCCAAGCAGGCGCGGCGCTGGAATTCCTGGGAAGACTACATCCTGGAATGGTGTGCCAAGCCGAATTTTCGTGACGCGCTGCCCAAGCTGCTGCGCGGCGAGGATCCGAGCTTCGTGCGCTATGTGGAAATGATGGTGGCTGCCGGCAAGGCACCGCAATCCTGAATGAAACGTCGTGAATCACGCATCGAGAGAGACACAGGAAGAACGCCCATGCGAAAAGTGTTGTGGAGTGGAATGAGTGCGCTGGCGCTGCTTGCGGCCGCGCCGGCCTGGACCCAGCCCGACCCGGGCCTGAACATCCGCGAGGTCATGCTGTCGGTGATCGCGCCCATGACCAACAAGCTGTGGGCGGCCAGCGATATCCGCAGTGACGAGCAATGGCTGGAACTGGAACAGGCCGCCATGACCGTGATCGCCGCCGGCACCGTGGTGGCCCAGGGCGGGCCGGATGGCGCCTACAGCGAACAGGCGCAGAATGCCGACTGGCAGGAGTACACCCAGCAGATGATGGCGGCCGCGCGCCGGGCCGTGCAGGCCATCCAGAACCACGACGAGCAGGCGCTGTTCGAGGCCGGCAACGAGGCGCTGTATCCGCCCTGCGAGAACTGCCACGCCACCTACCTGCCGCGCTGATCGCCAGGGGCTGCCGGCGGCGCCTGGCGGCGCAGCAGCAGCACCAGCGGGGCGGCGCACACCACCACCCAGAACATCAGCTTGAAGTCGTTGATGTAGGCGATGGTCGCCGCCTGCCGGGTGATCTCGGCCTCCAGCATCATCAGCGCGCCTGCGCCATTGTCCAGCAGGGCCTGCGGTGTGGTGCGCAGGCTCAGGCCCAGCGCCTCGGCAGTGATGTTCTCGCTCAGATAGGCGTGATTGATGCTCATGTTGCGGCTCAGCGCCGCCATCACCAGGGCGATGCCCACGCTGCTGCCCATGTTGCGTGACAGGCTGAAGATGCTGGCGCCCTCGGCGCGGTACTGCGGCGCCAGGGTGGCATAGGCCACGGTGCTCAGGGGCACGAAGATGAAGCCCAGGCCGAAGCCCTGCAGCACGCCTGTCCAGATGAGCGTCGATTCCGGCACGAAGGTGCTGAACTGCGTCATGGCATTGAGCGAGACCGCCGTGCACAGCAGGCCGAACAGGATCAGTGCCCGCGCATCCACCTTGCCGCCCAGGCGGCCCACCACCATCATCGCCACCATCGTGCCCATGCCGCGCGGCGCCATCAGGATGCCGACGTCCAGCACCGGGTAACCCATCAGGTTCTGCATGTAGGGCGGCAGCAGGGCCATGGTGGCCAGCAGGATGATGCCGATGAAGAAGATGAACACCAGGCTGGTGAGCAGGTTGCGGTCCTTGAACACGGCGGGTGACAGGAAGGGATTGTCGGTGCGCAGGGTGTGCACGATGTACATCCACAGGCAGCTGCCGACGATGGCGCTGTAGAGCAGGATCTCCCGGGACTCGAACCAGCCGGCGTGCTCGCCGCGGTCCATCAGCATCTGCGCGCAGCCGATCATCAGCGCCAGCAGCAGGAAGCCGAACTTGTCGAAGACCCGGTCGGAGCGCTGGGAATCGGGCATGAAGAAGGCCATGCCCAGGAAGGCGAGGATGCCCAGCGGCAGGTTGATGTAGAACACCCAGCGCCAGTTCCAGGATTCGGTGAGCCAGCCGCCCAGGGTCGGGCCCAGGATGGGGCCGATCATCACGCCCATGCCCCACAGGGCCATGGCCTTGCCGTGTTTCTCCCGCGGGCTGATGTCGAGCATGGTGGCCTGGGCCAGCGGCACCAGCGCGGCGCCGCAGCAGCCCTGCAGCAGACGGAACAGCACCATCTGCTCAATGGAGGTGGCCATGCCGCACAGGGCGGAGGTGAGGGTGAAGCCGCCCACCGAGAACAGGAAGATGTTCTTGCGCCCGAAGCGCCCGGCCAGCCAGGCCGTGGGCAGGGTCATGATGGCGGAAGCCACGATGTAGGACGTCAGTACCCAGGTGACTTGCTCCTGGGTGGCCGAGAGGCTGCCCTGCATGTGCGGCAGGGCCACGTTGGCGATGGTGGTGTCCAGCACCTGCATGATGGTCGCCAGCATGATGGCCAGCATCAGCAGGCCGCGATGGGGCGCCTCGGCGGCGGCGGCCGGGACGTCAGGCGCGCTGCTCGGCACGGGGGCCGGCGCCTCACGGGGGGCGGAGCCGGCAGGGGCGGTGATGCTGCTCATGAGAGCGCTCCTGGGCGCTTACTGCGCGGCGACGCTGCCGCCGGGCAGGCTGGCGCTGGCGATCCAGGGCAGGCTGCGCTGGCGGCCGGTGTCGATGTCCACCACGGCGCTCATGCCGGCGGAGAGCGGCAGGTCGCCCGTGGCACTGTCCAGGGCGATGTTCACCTGGATGCGCTGCACCACCTTGATCCAGTTGCCGGAGCTGTTCTGCGCCGGCAGCAGGGAGAACTCGGCGCCTGTGGCCGGGGTGATGCCGTCGACATGCGCTTCCCATTCGCGATCGGGGAAGGCGTCGATGCGCACCTTCACGCGCTGGCCGGGGCGTACCCAGGTCAGGTCGGTTTCCTTGAAATTGGCTTCCAGCCACAGGCGGCTGTCATCCACCAGGCTGAACAGCTGGGCGCCGGCCATAACGTACTCGCCCGGGTGCACAGACACGTTCACGGCGATGCCATCGCAGGGCGCGTGGATCTCCAGGCGGCTCAGGTCCAGCTTCACCTTGTCCAGTTCGGCCAGGGCCTGCAGATAGCGCGGGTGCGACGTGGTGGGCAGCTCCGGGTCGATCAGCTTGGCGCGGCTGGTTTCCAGGCTTTGCTGGCGTGCCTGCATGGCATTGACGGCGCTCTGCCAGGCGTACTCGGCCTGGTCCAGCTGGGCGGCGGGTAGGGCGCGGGTCTGCACCAGCTGGCGTATGCGGTCCAGCTCGCGCTGACGAAAGTCCACATCGGTGCGGGCATTGCTGACCAGCAGCAGATCATTGCGGTAATCGGCCTTCTCGCCTTCGATGCCACTGGCGACATTGCTCAGCGCCGCCTCGGCCTTGGCCAGGGCGATGCGATAGGGCTCGTCGTCGATGCGGAACAGCAGCTGGCCTGCCGTGACGCGCTGGTTCTCGCGCGGCACCACTTCCACCACGCGGCCGGAAATCTCGCTGCTGATGGCCACGATCTCGGACTTCAGATAGGCGTTGTCGGTGCTCACGAAGCGTCCTCCCTGCAGATACACCCACAGCGAGACGCCGGCGATGGCTGCCGGGACAAGCAATAACAGGGTCAGGGTCTTGAGTGCTTTCATGGGTCGATGTCCTCGTGGTCTGCAGCGGAGCAGGGGGTGTCACAATCGTGGCCGGCGGCGGCCAGGTTCTCGCGGATGCGCAGCAGCACCGCCATGAACTGCGCCTCTTCTTCGGGGCTGATGCCTTGCAGGGCGGTCTCGCGCACCTTCTGGCCGAGGCTGCTCAGCGCGTCCAGCATCGGGCGGGCCTTGGCGTTGAGAAACACGCGCTTGGCGCGGCGGTCGTCCGGGTCGTCGCGGCGCTCGATCCAGGCATCCACTTCCAGGCGGTCGAGATGGCGCGCCAGGGTAATGGGCGTGATCTCCATGACCTGGGCCAGATCCTTCTGCTGCACGCCGTCGCGACGGCTCAGATGGGCCAGCACGGACCATTGCGCACGGGTCAGCCCCAGGCTGGCGGACTGGCGGTCGAAGCTCCAGCGCAGCAGGCGGGCGACATCGTGGATGGCGAAGCCGAGACTCTTGTCGAAGTGCTTGTTCATGATGCGGCTTATAGTAAGCCTGCTTACTATAAGCAAGCAACCATTGTGTGACATTTGTGCGCTCGTGCCGTGTGGCGTCCTGTCATGCAAACAGGGCAGAATGCAGGGACGGTGAGGCTGGCAAGCGTTTTGCTGTACTCATGGCAACACCACACTCCAAAGGCATGCTCATGGTCTGCGACATTCTGATCATCGGCGGAGACGGCGACCTGGCCTTCCGCAAGCTCTACCCCGCGCTGTATCACCTCGATCTCGATGCCTGCCTGCCGCCTTGTGTGCGCATTGTCAGCGTGTCGCGCACGCCGGTGCCCGAGGAAGGCTTCGCCGCGCGCGTGCGCACGAAGTTCGAGGGCTTCGTGGGCACCAAGACGCTGGACGAAGCCGTCTGGCAGCGTTTCGCCGCACGCCTGAGCCACATGGCCCTGAACGCCACGAGCGAGGCCCAGCTGGTGCGCCTGCGCAACGAGGTGTTCACCGACCCGGCGCGGGACCTGATCGTTTACCTCGCCACGCCACCCGCCATCTTCGCGCCCATCTGCCAGTCCCTGTGGGCCGTGGGACTGGTGCGACCGAACATGCGCATCGTCATCGAGAAGCCGCTGGGTCACGACCAGGAAAGTTTCCGCCAGATCAACGAGAGCCTGGCGACGCTGTTCAGCGAGGAGCAGATCTACCGGATCGATCATTACCTCGGCAAGGAAACGGTGCAGAACCTGCTGGCCATGCGCTTTGCCAATGCACTGTTCGAGCCGCTGTGGAACAGCAACTACATTGACCACGTGCAGATCACGGCGGCGGAAACCGTCGGGGTGGAAGGGCGCTGGCAGTTCTACGACGAGGCCGGTGCGCTGCGCGACATGGTGCAGAACCACCTGCTGCAGCTGCTGTGTCTGGTGGCCATGGAGCCGCCGGCCTCGCTGGCGTCCTGGGCCGTGCACGACGAAAAGCTCAAGGTGCTGCGTTCGCTGGCGCCCATGAGCCGCCGCGATGTCGAGGACTGCACCGTGCGCGGACAGTACGTGGCGGGCAGCAGTGGCGGGCAGAGCGTGCCGGGCTACACCCAGGAGGCCGGCGCCAAGCCTGTGTCGCACACCGAGACTTTCGTGGCCATCAAGGCCCGCATCAACAACTGGCGCTGGGCCGGGGTGCCGTTCTATCTGCGCACGGGCAAGCGCATGCACAAGCGCTTCTCGGAGATCGTCATCCAGTTCAACGAAGTGCCCCACGCCATCTTCGGCGATCAGGTGCCGCTGGGCGGCGCCAACCGCCTGGTCATCCGTCTGCAGCCCGAGGAGGGCATCCGCCTGCATCTGCTGAACAAGGTGCCGGGGCTGGACGATGCCATGCCCCTGGAGCTGGTGTCGCTGAACCTGTCGCTCTCGGACGTGTTCACCACGCGCCGGGTGCCCGATGCCTACGAGCGGCTGTTGCTGGACGTGATGCGCAGCAGTTCCACCCTGTTCATGCGCGCCGATCAGGTGGAGGCCGCCTGGCAGTGGGTGGATGGCATCGTGGCCGGCTGGCAGAAATCCATGCAGCGCCCCGTGCCCTATGCCGCCGGCAGCTGGGGGCCGACCGAGAGCATCGCGCTGATCGCCCGCGACGGCCGCCACTGGCAGGAGTAGGGCATGGCCTGGACGCTGGCGCAGTACGCAAGCGATGCCGCGCTGGTGCCCGTGCTGGCCGGCGAGATATCCACTACATTGGCGGCTGCCGTGCAGGCGCGTGGGCGCGCGACGCTGGCCGTGTCCGGAGGCAGCACGCCGCGCGGCCTGTTCGCGGCGCTGGCGGCCAGCGACCTGCCCTGGGCCGACATCACGGTGACGCTGGTGGACGAGCGCTGGGTGAGCCCGGAACACGCCGATGCCAATGCCCGCCTGGTGCGCGAACATCTGCTGCAGGGGCGCGCCGCGAGCGCCCGTTTCGTGGGCCTGACCACCAGCGCTGCCACGCCCTTCGAGGCCGTGACCGAGGTGGACGAGCGCCTGCGTGCGCAGGCGATGCCGCTGGACGTGGCGGTGCTGGGCATGGGCGAGGACGGCCATACCGCGTCCTTCTTCCCGGGTGCCGCCGAGCTGCCCGCCGCGCTGGGCGACACCCCGCATCTGTGCTGCGGCATCCGCCCCCCGCACGCGCCGCATCTGCGCATGACGCTGACCCTGCCGTGCCTGCTGGGCGCCTCGCGGCTGTTCCTGCACCTGGTGGGGACGGGCAAGCGCGCGGTGCTGGAAGCGGCCATGCAGCAGGGGCCGGTGGCGGCGCTGCCCGTGCGTGCCGTGCTGCACAACCCCCGTCTGCCGCTGGAAATTCATTACGCCGAGAAGCCTTGAGGAGTTCGCCATGCATCCCGAGATCGACCAGGTGACCCAGGACATCCGCCGCCGCAGCGCCGAGAGCCGGCGTCTGTACCTGCTGCGCATGCAGCGCACCCGCGAGTTTCTGCCGCCGCGGCGCACACTCTCCTGCGGCAATCTCGCCCATGGCTTCGCCGCCTGCGGCGAGCCCGACAAGCAGCGCATCCGGCTGATGCAGAGCGCCAATCTGGGCATCGTCACGGCCTACAACGACATGCTCTCGGCGCATCAGCCGCTGGAGACCTACCCGGCCTTCATCAAGCAGGTGGCGCGCTCGCTGGGCTCCAGCGCCCAGGTGGCGGGCGGCGTGCCGGCCATGTGCGACGGCGTGACCCAGGGCCAGCCCGGCATGGAGCTGAGCCTGTTCAGCCGCGACGTGATCGCCATGGCCACGGCCATCAGCCTGAGTCACAACCTGTTCGACGGCGTGCTCTGCCTGGGCGTATGCGACAAGATCGTGCCCGGCATGCTGATCGGCGCGCTGCAGTTCGGGCATCTGCCCGCCGGCTTCATTCCCGCCGGGCCCATGCCCTCGGGCATCTCCAACAAGGAGAAGGCGGCGGTGCGCCAGCGCCATGCCCAGGGTCTTGCCGGTCGCGAGGAACTGCTGGAGGCCGAGGCGGCCTCCTATCACAGCCCGGGCACCTGCACGTTCTATGGCACGGCCAACAGCAATCAGGTGCTGATGGAGATGTTCGGCGTGCAGCTGCCCGGGGCGTCCTTCGTCAACCCGGGCACGCCGCTGCGCGAGGCCTTGACCGCCGAGACCGTGCGCCGGGTGATCGCGGCCGCCGACCCGCAGGGCAGCGCGCGTCCGCTGGCCAGCCTGGTGACGGAGAACTCCCTGGTCAATGCGCTGGTGGCCCTGCTGGCCACGGGCGGGTCCACCAATCACACCCTGCACCTGGTGGCCATCGCCCACGCGGCCGGTCTGGTGCTGACCTGGCAGGACTTCGATCGGCTCTCCCGCGTGGTGCCGCTGCTGCTGCGTGTCTACCCCAATGGCGAGGCCGACGTGAATGCCTTCCAGCAAGCCGGCGGCATGGCCTTCCTGGTGCGCGAGCTGCGCGGCGCGGGGCTGCTCAACGAGCAGGTGATCACGCTGATGGGCGAGGGGCTGGACGCCATGACCCGCACCCCGAGTCTGGATGGGGCGGGGCAGTTGCAGTGGCGGGAGCACACCGCGGCGTCGACGCTGCCGGACGTGCTGCGTCCGGCCGCCACGCCCTTCGCGGCCGAGAGCGGCATCCGCGTGCTGCACGGCAATCTGGGCGAGGGCATCATCAAGACCTCGGCGGTGAAGCCGGAGCATCGCCGGGTCACGGCTCCCTGCATGGTCTTCAACGATCAGGACGAACTGGTGGCACGTCTGCGCCAGGGCGACATCACGCAGGACTTCGTGGCGGTGGTGCGCTTCCAGGGCCCGCGCGCCAATGGCATGCCGGAGCTGCATCAGCTCACTCCGCATCTGGGCGCGCTGCAGGATCAGGGCCTGAAGGTGGCACTGGTCACCGACGGGCGCATGTCCGGGGCCTCGGGCAAGGTGCCTGCCGCCATTCATCTGAGCCCCGAGGCGCTGGACGGCGGCCCGCTGGCCCGGCTGCGCGACGGCGATGTGATCGCGCTCGATGCCGATGCCGGCACGCTGGAGGTGCTGGTGGCGCCCGAAGTGCTGGCCGCGCGTCTGGTGGAGCCGCCCTCGCGACAGGGGGAACAGGCGTTGCTGCATGCCACCTTGGGCCGCAATCTGTTCGACAGTTTCCGCCACGGCAGCAGTTCGGCCCTGGCGGGCGCCACCGTATTCTGAGAAGGTCGGGGCAGAGCCCGGCGAGGAGAACCCAGGATGAAGGATCTGCAAGCGTGTCTGCGTGCCGCGAAGGTGATGCCCGTGCTGACGGTGCAGTCCCCTGAGCAGGCGCTGGCCGTGGTGGCCGCCCTGCAGGCGGGGGGCATCGCGGCGGTGGAGATCACCCTGCGCACCCCGGCGGCGCTGGACGCGATTGCTGCCGTGCGGTCGGCCTTTCCCGACTTCATGGTCGCTGCCGGCACGGTGCGCACGGTGCAGGACATGGAGGCCGTGGCCGCGGCCGGCGTGGATTTCGCCGTGAGCCCCGGGTTCACGCCCGCGCTCTCGGCCGCCGCGCAGGCGCTCGATCTGGCCTTCCTGCCGGGCGTCTGTTCGCCCTCGGAGATTCTGCAGGCGGCCGAATGCGGCCACCGTGTGTTCAAGCTGTTCCCGGCCGAGGCCGTGGGAGGCATCGCTCTGCTCAAGGCACTGGCGTCGCCCTTCGCCGACGTGCGCTTCTGCCCCACCGGCGGCATAGGCCTGCACAATTTCCGCGACTACCTGGCGCTGCCCAACGTGCTGTGCATCGGCGGTTCCTGGATGGTGGACCCGGCCCTGATCCAGGCGGGCGACTGGGCGGCCATCACGCGCCTGTCCCGCGAATGCCTGTCACCGGCGGGGCACTGACATGAGCACTCCGACCCAGGCGATCCTGCTGGCCGACATCGGCGGCACCCACGCGCGGTTTGCCTGGGTTGAGCCCGGCAGTGCCCAATTGCAGTGCGTGACCGCCTATGAGTGCGCCGCTTTCGTGCGCTTTGAGGACGCCCTGGAGGCTTATCTGGCAAGGCTGCGCGAGCAGGCTGCCCCGAAACTTGTCAGAGCCGTGTTCGCCGTCGCCGCTTCGGTGCACGAAGATGCCATCCGGCTGACCAATTTCCCGTGGCAGTTCAGCCGCCGCGCGCTGCAGGAACATCTGGGCGTGCCGCTGGCGGTGCTGAACGATTTTTCCGCCCAGGCCTGGTGTCTGCCGGCGCTGGCGGCGGACTTCACCCCGGCACTGCCTGCCGAGGCCCTGCAGTGGTGGCAGCGTCCTGCCGTGACGGCCGAGTTGGCCGCCGTGCCCAGCGCCCGCAGTATCGTCGGACCCGGCACCGGGTTCGGCGCGGCCACACTGACGGCGGGCGGGGAAGTGCTGGAGTCCGAGCCCGGCCATGTCGGCTTTGCGCCCGGCAATGCCCACGAACTGGCGCTGCTCGGTCAACTCTGGCAGCGCTACCCGCGCATCAGCGTCGAACACCTGCTTTCTGGCCCGGGGCTTGCAAACCTGTATTGGGCGAACTCGCGCCTGCTGGGCGGCGAGAAAGCGCTGAGCGCGCCGCAGATTGTCGCGGCGGCGGGGCAGGGCGACCCGCTGGCGCTGCAGAGCATCGAGGACTTCACCGGCATCCTGGGCGCCGTCTGTGGCGACATCGCCCTGGCCATGGGCAGTCGCGGCGGCGTGATCCTTTCCGGCGGCATGCTCGAGCGCCTGGACCCATTACTCAACAAGGCATTGTTCATGGCTCGATTCACCGACAAGGGACCGTTCAGTCAGTGGTGCACCGAAGTGCCGGTGGCGCGTCTGACGCTGCCCTGGCCCGGGCTGACCGGCTGTGCCTTGTACTGCAGGATTCACCATGCCGGCGCTGCCTGAGTACGCGCATTTCCTCGCCAGCTGCGACGGCATCGACGGCGCGCAGCGCGAGGCGCTGGACGAGCTGCTGCGCCTGCACGGCGTGGCGGCGGACTACATCGAATTCTCGGGCAATATCGCCCACATCCCCTTCAGTGATCGCGTGGACGTGCTGCAGTTCCAGGGCGTGGCGCTGGTCGACGAGCACGGGCTGGACGCGGCGGCACTCACCCGTGCGCTGGCCGCTGCCCGGCGGCGCGACTGGCAGCGCCTGTTGCCCGTGGCCAGCGTGCTGAGCCCCGGCTGGCGCGACACCTTGCGGCTGGTGCTGCCGCAGACGCAGCTGGGCCTGCGCTGGCAGTGGCAGATCGAGGCCGAACAGGGCGGGCAGTGGCAGCAGGATTTCTGCCCGGCTGATCTGCCGGAGCAGGGCACCTTCGACCCTGTGGGAGCGGACGGCGCTGCCCTCGTGGGAGCGTGCTCGCACGCGAACGACCTTGGCACTGACGCGATTCTGCACGCCCGCCTGCTGCGCCTGCCGCCGCTGGACAACGGCGCGCTCGCCCCCGGCTATCACCGCTTGCGCCTGCAGTGCCTGGAGCAGCCCGCGCTGCAGGCCGAGACGCAGTTGATCGTGGCACCGGCGCGGGCCTTCGAGCCCGACTGGGTGCAGCGCGGCGAGCGCCTGTGGGGCCTGTCGATGCAGCTCTACACCCTGCGCAGCGCGCGCAACTGGGGCATCGGCGACTTCACCGATCTGCGCCAGCTGGTGCCGCTGGCGGCCCAGCACGGCGCGCACTGCCTGATCCTGAACCCCTTGCATGCCCTGGACCTGCGTCACCCAGAGCAGTGCAGCCCCTACAGTCCGAACGATCGCCGCCGGCTCAACGCGCTCTACATCGACCCGGAGCAGGTGGCCGAGGCGGCCGTGCTGCAGCCCTGGCTGGCGCAGCCACAGACTGTCGCCACCCTGCAGCGGCTGCGTGCCGCCACCCAGGTGGACTATGCCGGCGTGGCCCGGCTGAAGCTGCACGCGCTGGCGCTGCTGTTCGACGCCTTCTGCGCGCGGGAACTGACGCCGGGCAGCTCGCGTGCCGCCGAATTCGCCACGTTTGTCGCCGCAGGCGGGGAAGCACTGCAGGATTTCGCGCAGCGCGAAGCGGCCCGACTCGCCGATGCCGGGCTGCCAGCCGTGGCGGCGGACCCGCGTTTCAGTCTCTACCTGCAGTGGCTGGCGGAAGGGCAACTGGAAGCCTGCCAGCAACAGGCGCGCGCCAGCGGCATGGCCGTGGGCCTGGTGCGCGACCTTGCCGTGGGCGGGGATGGTGGCGGAGCGGAAGTGCAAGGCAATGGCACGCTGTTCTGCCAGCAGGCCAGCATCGGCGCACCGCCTGATCCGCTGGCGCCTCAGGGCCAGAATTGGGGCCTGCCGCCGCTGCATCCGCAGCAGTTGGCGGACAGCGGCTATGCCCATGTCATCGCCCTGCTGCGGGCCAACATGGCACACTGCGGTGCCCTGCGCATCGACCACGTGATGGCCCTGATGCGCCTGTGGTGGTGCCCGCGTCATCCGGGCCGCGGCATCGGCGCCTATGTGCATTACCCTGTCGACGAGCTGTTCGCGCTGCTGCGTCTGGAAAGCCAGCGGCAGCGCTGTCTGGTGATCGGCGAGGACCTGGGCGTGGTGCCGCCCCAGGTGCGCGACTACCTGCAGCGCTCGGGCGTGTTCTCCAATGTGCTGTTCTATTTCGAGAAATACGACGGCCACCAGTTCAAGCGGCCGGAGCATTACAATCCCCGGGCGCTGGCCATGCTGGCGAATCACGACGTGCCCACCCTGGCCGCGTGGTGGAATGGCAGCGACCTGCGCCTGCGTCACGCCCTCGGCCTGATCCCGGACGCGGCGCAGCTGCAGCAGCAGAGTGAGGCGCGCCGGGCCGAGAAAGAGCAGGTGTTGCACTGGCTGGCTGCGCAGTGGCTGCTGCCGCCGAGCTGGCAGAGCGTGCTCGCGGGCGGGGCGGCGGCGCTGGATGCCAGCGCCATGGACATGACGCTCGCGGCGGCGCTGCTGCGCTGCGCCGGCCGCAGCAGTGCGCAACTGCTGTCACTGCAGCTGGACGATCTGGCCCTGCTGGAAACGCCCGTGAACATTCCGGGCACGAGCACTGAATATCCGAACTGGCAACGGCGTCTGCCGCTGGAACTCGAGGCCCTGCTGCAGGCCGAGACCACCCGGACGCTGCTGGCAGGCTTGCAACAGGAACGCGGGCCGCGCTGAGACGTGAGGCCCACGCAAGGAAACCAACGCACGATGACACAACAAGGCAAAGGCCCGCGCAGAACGGGCAGGCAGGCAGTGGACACCGCCGCTGTCAGTGCCGCGCCGGCACAGCAGGACATGTTGCTGCAGGCTGAGGATCTCTATCTGTTCGCCCGGGGCGAGCAGGAGCGCGCCTATCGCTTCCTGGGCGCCAACCCGCGCCATCACGCGGGACAGGACGGTGTGCTGTTCGCCGTCTGGGCGCCCACCGCCCAGGCCGTGAGCGTGGTGGGCGACTTCAATCACTGGAACCCGCAGGCCCATCCCCTGCGCCGTCATGCCGGCTTCGGCGTGTGGGAAGTGTTCATTCCCGGCGTGCAGGCCGGGCAGCATTACAAGTACCAGATCGTCAGCGCGCAGGGGGTGGTGCAGCCGTGGAAGGCCGACCCCTACGCCCGTGCCACCCAGCTGCGCCCGGACACGGCGTCCATCGTGCCCGCCGCCTCGCAGCACCAGTGGCAGGATGCCGACTGGCTGGCCCGCCGCGCCGCCGACGGGCTGCATGGCGCGCCCATGCTGATCTACGAAGTGCACGCCGGCTCCTGGCGCCGCCACTGGCATGACGACAGTTTCCAGACCTATCGCGAGCTGGCCGAACAGCTGGTGGCCTATGTCAAGGACATGGGCTTCACGCATATCCAGTTCATGCCGCTCAGCGAGTTTCCTTTTGATGGCTCCTGGGGTTACCAACCCATCGGTCTGTATTCGCCCACCTGCCGCTTCGGCACGCCGGACGAGCTGCGCTGGTTGATCGATCACGCCCACCAGCAGGGCATCGGCGTGCTGCTGGACTGGGTGCCGGCGCATTTCCCCGCCGACGAGCATGGCCTGGCGCGTTTCGACGGCAGTTGTCTTTACGAACACGAGGATCCGCGCAAGGGCTTTCATCCGGACTGGAACACACTGATCTTCAATTATGGCCGCGCGGAGGTGATCAGCTATCTGCTGAGCAATGCGCTGTACTGGCTGGAGGAATTCCATGTCGACGGGCTGCGCTTCGACGCCGTGGCCTCGATGCTCTACCTCAATTACAGCCGCCGCGACGGCGAGTGGCTGCCCAATCATCACGGCGGCATCGAGAATCTGGAAGCCATTCACCTGCTGCGCGAAGTCAACGCCCGCGCCTATCGGCGTTACCCGGGCATCGCGATGATCGCCGAGGAATCCACCGCCTGGCCGGGCGTCACCGACTTCACCTCGCGCGGCGGTCTGGGCTTCGGCTTCAAGTGGAATCTGGGCTGGATGAACGACTCGCTGCGCTACATGGCGCGCGATCCGATTCACCGCCAATACCATCACAGTGATCTGAGTTTCGGGCTGCTGTATGCCTTCTCGGAAAGTTATGTGCTCGCGTTGAGTCATGACGAAGTGGTGCACGGCAAGCGCGCGCTGCTGGAGAAGATGCCGGGGGACGACTGGCAGAAGTTCGCGAATCTGCGCGCCTATTACGCGTTCATGTGGGCTCACCCTGGCAAGAAGCTGCTGTTCATGGGCGGGGAGTTCGCCCAGCGTCGCGAATGGAGTCACGAGCGTGCGCTGGACTGGACGCTGCTGGATGTGCCGGCGCATCGTGGTGTGCAGAGCCTGGTGCGCGATCTCAACCGGGCCTGTGCCGCGCAGCCGGCGCTGCATGCCCTGGATGACGACGCGGCGGGTTTCGAGTGGATCGATGCTGACGCCCGCCATGCCTCGCTCTTCGTGTTCGTGCGCAAGGCGCCGGGTGCCCCCAGTGTCGTCGCCGTGTGCAACATGACGCCGACCCTGCACGCACAGTGGCGCATCGGCGTTCCAGAACCGGGGCGTTTCCGCGAGCTGATCAACACCGACAGCACGCATTACGGCGGCAGCGGGCAGGGCAATCTCGGGGGCGTGCACAGCGAGGCCGTGCCGAGTCACGGTCACGCGCAGTCACTGCTGCTGCGGGTGCCGCCACTGGCGACGCTGCTGCTGGTGCAGGAGGACGTCGCATGACGCCACGCAGCACCCAGACCCTGCTCAAGGGCTCGCCGTATCCGCTGGGTGCCACCTGGGATGGCGAGGGTGTGAACTTCGCGCTGTTCTCTGCCCATGCCGAACGCGTGGAACTGTGCCTGTTCTCGCCCGACGGCGCGCGCGAACTGCACCGCCTGGAGCTGCCCGAGGTGTCGCAGCAAGTGTGGCACGGCTATCTGCCCAAGGCAGGGCCGGGTACCGTGTATGCCTATCGCGTGCACGGGCCCTGGCAGATCCACATGGGCCATCGCTTCAATCCGCACAAGCTGTCGCTGGACCCTTACTGCCGGCAACTGTGCGGGCGCTTCCAGTGGTCAGACACGCATTACGCCTTCGACATCCAGCACCCTGACAAGGAGCTGAAATTCGATCGTCGTGACAACAAGGCCTTCATGCCCAAGTGCGTGGTGGTGGCCGACCTGCCGACGGCAAGCGCGCGCCGGCCGCGCGTGCCCATGTCCCGCAGCGTGCTCTACGAGACGCATCTGCGGGGTTTCACCATCAATCATCCCGGCATCCCGCCCGAGCAGCGCGGCCGCTTCGCCGGCATGGCTCACGATCAGGTGCTGGACTATCTCAAGGCGCTGGGCATCACCAGCGTGGAACTGATGCCGGTGCAGAGCTTCATCAGCGAGCAGTTCCTGCACGAGAAAGGCCTGGTGAACTACTGGGGTTACAACCCGCTGTGCTTCTTCGCGCCGCACCAGGATTACCTGAGCGGCCAGTCCATCGTGGAAGTGCGGCAGATGGTCGAGGCTTTCCACGACGCCGGCATCGAGGTGATTCTGGACGTGGTGTTCAACCACACGGCCGAGGGCGGCCGGCTCGGGCCGAGTCTGTCCTTCCGCGGCATCGACAATCTCTCGTACTACCGCCTGCAGCCCGAGGACAAGCGCTACTACATCAACGACACCGGCTGCGGCAACACGCTGAACCTGCTGCACCCGCGCGTGGTGCAGCTGATCATGGATGCGCTGCGCTACTGGGCCGGGGCCATGCAGGTGGATGGCTTTCGCTTCGATCTGGCACCGGTGCTGGGGCGGGAGTCCTATGGTTTTGATCAGGGCAGCGGCTTCTTCGATGCGCTGCTGCAGGACCCGTCGCTGGCCGGCATCAAGCTGATCGCCGAACCGTGGGACATCGGGCCCGGAGGCTATCAGCTGGGCCGCTTCCCGCCCGGCTGGAGCGAGTGGAACGATCGCTACCGCGACATCGTGCGCCGCTTCTGGCGGGGCGATGCCGGCGTGCTGCCGGAGTTCGCGAGGCGTCTGCACGGCTCCAGCGACATCTTCGAGCGCGACGGCCGCCGGCCCAGCGCCAGCATCAATTTCATCACCAGCCACGACGGCTTCACGCTCAATGATCTGGTGAGCTATCGCGAGCGCCACAACGAGATCAACGGCGAGGACAACCAGGACGGTCATCGCGAGAATCACAGCGACAATTTCGGCGTGGAAGGCCCCAGCAAGGACGCCACCATCACGGCGCTGCGGCTGCGACAGCAGCGCAATTTCCTGAGCACACTTCTGCTCTCCCAGGGCACGCCCATGCTGCTGGGCGGCGACGAGTTCGCGCGCACGCTGCATGGCAACAACAATGCCTATTGCCAGGACAACGTGATCAGCTGGTTCAACTGGAGTGCACTGTCGGAAGACGCGCGCCGGCAGCAGGCCTTCGTCGGGCATCTCACGGCACTGCGCCGTCGCTTCGCCCATCTGTTCTTCGAGCGCTATGTGCACGAGCCCCTGCAGGCGGGCGACCCGGAGATCCTCTGGTACAACGGCAGCGGCGAGCTGATGCAGGCGAGTCACTGGCAGGAGCATCACGCCCGGACGCTGGGCTGCATGCTGGTCGGCATGAATCCCGACACCCAGGTGCGCGACCGCCTGCTGATCGTGTTCCACGCTGACCGCAATGCCCTGGGCCTGCGGCTGCCGCAGATCGAGGGCGTGGCGCAGTGGGAGATCCTGGTGGACACCGCCACCCTGAGCGGCATTCCCCGGCCGGATAATTGCATGGTCCAGCAGCGACTCAATCTGTTTTCCTGTTCCACCGTGGTGCTGCTGGCCCGGGTCACGCAGGAAGCTTCTTCCATTGACGAGCCGAGGTCTGGCGCATGAGCAGTAAAGCGCAGCAATCTTCTTCCCCCGCCGGCAAGCCGCAGCGCAGCAAGCGCCATGCGGGGCCTGGCAGCTATCAGTGGCTGGGCATGGACAAGGCGTCCATCGCGCAGGATCTGGACAGGCATTTCCATCTGACCCTGGGCCGCGACCAGAGCAGCAACACCCATCACTATCTGTTCAATGCCGCCGCCCTGACCGTGCGGGACCGCCTGGTGGAACGCTGGCGCGCCACGCGGGTGCGTTATCTGGAGGAGCGCCCCAAGCGGGTGGCCTATCTCTCGCTGGAATTCCTGATGGGCCGCACACTGGGCAATGCGGTGCTCAATCTCGAGATGGAAGAGGCGCTGCGGGACTCGCTGCTGGGTTTCGGCGTGGCGCTGGAAACCCTGGCCGAGGAGGAGCGCGACGCCGGGCTGGGCAATGGCGGTCTGGGCCGGCTGGCGGCCTGTTTCCTCGACAGCTGCGCCACCCTGGGTTACCCGGTCACCGGCTATGGCATTCGCTACGACTACGGCATGTTTCACCAGCGCATTGCCGAGGGGCAGCAGGTGGAGTGTCCCGATCACTGGCTGGAGTTCGGCAATGTCTGGGAGTTCGAGGCGCCTCAGGATACCCGTCGTGTGAAGTTCTATGGCCGCAGCGTGGTGCGCCCCGGGGGCGACGGGCTGCAGCGCGAATGGGTCGACACCCGGGACGTGCTGGCCGTGCCCTGCGACATGCCCATTCCGGGCTACCGCAATGGCGTGGTGAACACGCTGCGGCTGTGGAAGTCCTCGGCCACCGAGGAGTTCGACCTGAACGAGTTCAACGCCGGCGGCTATGCCGAGGCGGTGGCGGCCAAGAACCAGGCCGAGCAGATCTCCATGGTGCTTTACCCCAATGACGTGAGCGAGAACGGCAAGGTGCTGCGCCTGCGTCAGCAGTATTTTCTGTCCTCGGCCAGTCTGCAGGACGTGCTGGCACGCTGGATCGCCCGCAACGGCCCAGATTTCCGCGAGTTCGCCGACTACAACTGCTTCCAGCTCAACGACACCCACCCCTCCATCGCGGTGGCGGAGCTGATGCGCCTGCTGCTGGACGAGTACGGCATGGACTGGGACAGCGCCTGGCGCATCACCACCGCCACCATGGCCTACACCAATCACACGCTGCTGCCCGAGGCGCTGGAGCGCTGGCCGGTGCGCCTGTTCCGCGACATGCTGCCGCGCATCCTGGAGATCATCTACGAGATCAATGCGCGCTTCCTCGACCTGGTGTCGGCGCGCTGGCCGGGAGAACCGGCCATGCTGGCGCGGCTGTCGCTGATCGAGGAGGGGCCCGACCCCCAGGTGCGCATGGCGCATCTGGCGATTGTCGGCAGCTTCTCGGTCAATGGCGTGGCGCAGCTGCACACCGACCTGCTCAAGGCGGGCCTGTTCAGCGATTTCCACGCCCTGTGGCCGGACAAGTTCAACAACAAGACCAATGGCGTCACGCCCCGTCGCTGGCTGGCCTACTGCAATCCGGCTCTCGCGGCGCTGATCACGCGGCAGATCGGCCCGGACTGGGTGACTGATCTGGAACGCCTGTCCGCCTTGCGCCCGCTGGCCGACAATGCCGATGTGCGCGCGAGCTGGGCTGCGGTGAAGCTGGCGAACAAGCAGCGCCTGGCCACCCTGGTGCACGAGGTCTGCGGCGTGCAGTTCGACACGGCCATGCTGTTCGATGTGCAGGTCAAGCGCATCCACGAATACAAGCGCCAGCTGCTCAATGTGCTGCACGTGATTCATCTGTACGTGCGCATCCTGCGCGGCGACACGGCCGGCATGACGCCGCGCTGCGTGCTGATTGGCGGCAAGGCGGCGCCGGGCTATTTCATGGCCAAGCGCATCATCACGCTGATCACCCATGTGGCGCAGGTCATCAATGCCGACTCGCGTGCCGCGCCCTGGCTGCGCATGGCCTTCTTCCCGAATTATCGCGTCACCGCCATGGAGGCGATCTGCCCCGGCACAGATCTGTCGGAACAGATCTCCACGGCCGGCAAGGAGGCCTCGGGCACGGGCAACATGAAATTCATGATGAATGGGGCCCTGACCATCGGCACGCTCGACGGCGCCAACATCGAGATCCGCGACGCAGTGGGGCCGGAGAACTTCTTCCTCTTCGGGCTGCAGGCCCACGAGGTGGCGCAGCGGCGCCAGCACTATGACCCGGACGCCATCATCGCCGCCGATGCGGACTTGCAGGCGGCCATGCAGCTGCTGGAATCCGGCTGCTTCAATCGCGCGGAGCCGGGACTGTTCCAGCCCATCGTCGACAGCATCCGCAACCCGCAGGACCCATGGCTGACGGCGGCGGACTTTCGCAGCTATGTCGACGCCCAGACCCGCGCCGGCGAGCTGTTCCGCGACCAGGAGGCCTGGCAGCGCATGAGCATCCTCAACACGGCGGCCAGCGGCTTTTTCTCCAGCGACCGCACCATTCGCAGCTATGCCCGCGACATCTGGGGCCTGCCAGACAGCACAGGATCACAAGAAGAATGACCCCGCAGCCACTTTACTCACACACGAGGTGCCCATGACTGAACACGGACCGCGCTATGTCAGCAAGCTCACCCGCAACACCTATGCCCTGATCCTGGCGGGCGGACGGGGTTCGCGCCTGCATGAACTGACCGACTGGCGGGCCAAGCCCGCGCTGTTCTTCGGCGGCAAGTTCCGCATCATCGACTTCCCGCTCTCCAACTGCATCAACTCGGGCGTGCGCCGGGTGGGGGTGGTGACGCAATACAAGGCCCACTCGCTGATCAAGCACCTGGTGCGCGGCTGGGGGCACTTCAAGAAGGAGCTGGGGGAGGGCGTCGAGATCCTGCCGGCGTCCCAGCGTCATTCCGACAACTGGTACATGGGCACGGCGGACGCGGTGTTCCAGAACATCGACATCATCCGGGGCGAGATTCCCGAGTACGTGATGATCCTGTCCGGCGACCACATCTACCGCCAGGACTACGGCGAGATGCTGGCCTTCCATGCCGAGCACGATGCCGACATGACCGTGTCCTGCATGGAAGTGCCGCTGGAGGAAGCGGCGGGCAACTTCGGCGTGATGAGCGTGGATCGCCAGCAGCGCATCCTGGCCTTCCACGAGAAGCCGGCGCAGCCGCAGAGCGTGCCGGACAATCCAGCCATGTGCCTGGCCTCCATGGGCAACTACGTGTTCAAGACGGAGTTCCTGTTCGAGCAGCTGCGCAAGGACGCCCGCAATGCCGGCTCCGACCACGACTTCGGCAAGAACATCATTCCGGCCATCATTGCCGACCACAAGGTGTTCGCCTACCGCTTCGCCGATCCGGCCCCGGAGCAGAAGGCCTATTGGCGTGACGTGGGCAATCTGGACTCGTTCTGGCTGGCAAACATGGAGCTGGTGTCGCCCACACCGCCGCTGAACCTGTACGACCCGCGCTGGCCGATCTGGACCTTCCAGGAGCAGCTGCCCCCGGCCAAGTTCGTGTTCGACGACGATGATCGGCGCGGCGCGGCCATCGATTCCATGGTCTCGAGCGGCTGTATTATTTCCGGCTCCACGGTGCGAAAATCGCTGCTCTTCTCGAACGTGCGGGTGCATTCCTACTCCACCATCGAAGAGGCAGTGGTCCTGCCTGATGTCGTCATTGCGCGTCACTGCAAGCTGCGCAAGGTCATCATCGACCGTGGCTGCACCGTGCCCGAGGGCACGGTGATCGGTTACGACCGCAAGCAGGATGTGGCAAAGGGCTTCCGGGTGACGGCCAAGGGCGTCACCCTGGTCACTCGCGAGATGCTCGGGCAGTCGGTGGGTGGAATCTAGGGCAGGACAGATGCATATCGCGATGATTGCCGCCGAGAACGGGGCACTGCAGGGCGGCAAGGTCGGGGGTATTGGCGATGTGATCCGGGACGTGCCTCTGGCACTCGCGGCCCTCGGGCACACGGTGTCGGTCATAACCCCGGGCTATCAGGCGCTCAGCAGACGCAACCCGTCGCGGCTGCTGGGCACGGTGGACGTGTCCTTCTGCGGCCGCCCGGAGCAGGTGGAAATCCATCGCGTCGAGCCGGCCGGCGCGGGCAAGGGGGCGGGCAAGCGCACCCGCGCCGCCAAGGCCGGCGAAGTCGCCCATTACGTCCTGGAACACCCGCTGTTCGGTGCCTGCGGCGAAGGCGCCATCTACTGCAATGATCACTACGGGCCCTTTGCCACGGATGCGCACAAGTTCGCGCTGTTCTGCGTGGCCGTGGCCCAGCTGCTCGTCGAGCAGCGCATCGCAGGCGTCGAACGTCTGCACCTGCACGACTGGCACGCCGCCATGCTCGCCATCCTGCGCCGCTGCCAGCCGCGCTATCGCGCCCTGCAGGCGCTGCCCACGGTCTACAGCATCCACAATCTCTCACTGCAAGGCGTGCGGCCGCTGGCCGGCGATGGCTCCTCGCTGCACAGCTGGTTCCCCGATCTGGTGCCCGATCTCGCGCGCATCCAGGACCCGACCCACTGGGACTGCGTGAACCTGATGCGTGCCGGCATCACCCTGAGCGACCGGGTGCATGCGGTATCGCCGAACTATGCCCGCGAGATCCTGGAGCCCACTGACCATGCCCGGGGCTTCATCGGCGGGGAAGGGCTGGAGCGGGATCTGCAGGCCGTGCAGGACTCCGGACGCCTGTTCGGCATTCTCAACGGCTGCGATTACCGTCAGGCCCCGGCGCCGCATCGCACGCGCCTGCAGCTGCTGGACCTCATCGAGGCCGCGCTGCTGGACTGGGTGGGGCAGCGCCAGAGCGTGCCGGCCGCGCATTTCCATGCCGAACGACGCGTGGCCCAGTGGCGGCGTCGGCGCCGTCCGGTGGCGAGCACGCTGACCTCGGTCGGCCGCCTCACCAGTCAGAAGGTGCAGCTCTTCCTGCAGAGCGTCGACGACGGCCAGGGCGGCGAGTGCACGGCGCTCGACCGACTGCTGCGCGACTTGCAGGACGGCGTGTTCATCATGATCGGCAGTGGCGACGAGGCGCTGGAGCACTTCTTCACCGCCGCCATGGCGCGCCACGAGAATTTCCTCTTCCTGCGCGGCTTCTCCGAGGATCTGGCCCAGGCCCTCTACGCCGCCGGCGATCTCTTCCTCATGCCCAGCAGCTTCGAGCCCTGCGGCATCTCCCAGATGCTGGCCATGCGGGCAGGCACGCCCTGCATCGTCCACCACGTGGGTGGTCTGCGGGACACCGTGGTGCACGGGCGCAACGGGCTGGCCTTCACGGGCGAGACGCCCCGGGCCCAGGCCGAGGCAATGCTGGACAGCGTGCAGCAGGGCGTGGCCATGCTGGCGAAGCCGGCAGCCTGGGCGGCCCTGCGCAAGGGCGCGCTCAACACGCGCTTCACCTGGGACGACGTGGTGCGGCGCTATGTCAGCGACCTCTACGCGCCGCTGGTCTGAGCCACTTCCATGTCCGAACAGCAGCGGCGTCTGATTCCCTTCGTCTTCGTGTTCATCTGGAGCACGGGCTTCATCGTGGCGCGCTACGGCATGCCCCATGCCGAACCCATGACTTTCCTGTTCCTGCGCTTCAGCGGCGTGCTGCTGATCATGCTGCCGCTGTGCCTGCTGGCGCGGGTGCAGTGGCCGGCGCCCCGGCAGATGGCGCACATCGCGCTGGCCGGTGTGCTGTTGCAGGCCGGCTATCTGGGTGGCGTCTGGGCGGCGATCAAGCTGGGCATGTCGGCGAGCCTGTCGGCCTTGATCGTGGGGCTGCAGCCGATACTCACGGCCTGGCTGGGCGCCATGGTCGCGGAGCGGGTGAGTGGCCGGCAGTGGCTGGGGCTGCTCGCGGGGCTGGGCGGCGTGGGTCTGGTGGTGATGGCCAAGTTCTCGCTGATCGGCCTGACGGCCACCAGTCTGCTGCTGTGCGTGCTGGCGCTGTTCAGCATCACGGCCGGCACGCTCTACCAGAAGCGTTTCTGTCCGCAGTTCGACCTGCGCGCGGGCTCGGTGCTGCAGTTCGGGGCCTCGGCGCTGGTGTGCCTGCCGCTGATGTTCGCCTTCGAGACGCGGGTGGTGGACTGGCAGCCCTCAGTGGTGGCGGCGCTGCTGTGGTCGATCTTCGCGCTGTCCATCGGGGCGATCTCGCTGCTGTTCATGATGATTCGCGACGGCGCGGCGACGCAGGTGGCGTCCTACATGTATCTGACGCCGCCGGTGACGGCGCTGATGGCCTGGGTGCTGTTCGCGGAACCCATCACGCTGACGACACTGCTGGGCACGGCGCTGACGGTGCTGGCGTTGTGGCTGGTGTTGAGGCCGGGGCGGGGATAGGGGTTGCCCGTTTTTGCACTCCGAATTCGGGGCTGCCCTCGGCCTGCGCGTCTGCGGACACGCCGTGAACCCATCCCTGGGGGCTCGGCTCGCCGCCGTCCAGGCGGCTCACGGTCCGCCGACGCGCAGGCCGAGGACAGCCCCTGTATTCAGTGCCAGCGAATCCGGCAACCCCTCTTGGGTGATAACCAAGGGAAAACCGGTGCCACCTCGACATCCAGTGTCGCGGCAACGGGCCCACCAGTCATGTCGGCCAGTTCGAAGTTGCTGGGACGACTCGGAAAGCTCGCGCGGGACGAGAGCACTGTGGTCCGTCAGCGCAGTTGCAGACCGTCGCCCGCCAGGGATGGCGGGCGCCGAGCCTACAGGGACGTACTTGTGGCGTGTCTGCAACTGCGCTGGCGGGCCGCAGTGCCTGAGCCATGA